>Ga0192262_1061_pt1 | contig 26563 bp, 23 predicted proteins | sample Koala_Koa23_H3_FD_131285 | JGI IMG/M metagenome (GOLD analysis project Ga0192262, IMG submission 131285) | Enriched cells from koala feces incubated with labeled cellulose particles, San Francisco Zoo, California, United States - Koala_Koa2-3_H3 ... | reverse complement strand
GTCAAAATCACTGCCTAAAATATCAATATCAAGATCGTCGTCCCAGGGGACAAAACCCTGATGGCGGACAGCTCCCAGGGCACTCCCTCCGGTAAGGTGATAACAAATGTGCTCCCGGGTACATACATCAATGACATCCTCTGCAATACCCAGAAGCACATGCTGAATCTTACGAATCGAATCCTGATCCAATGTGATCACGTGTTCAGAATCACTATTCAAATATTTAAAAGTATCGACTGTCGATAAATGCATGTTCCCAGATCCGTTAAAAACTTCTTGTATATTTCACGCCTAAAAACTTTGCTTTCAGAAACGCTGGAATCTTTTCCCCCCATTTTGGTTTTTCCATATATATCAACGGCAGTTCCCGAATATTTTCCTTTTTAATCCGCCCGGTTTCTATTTGATGATCCAACCAAATATTATTCAAAATCTCACTGATCCGGCCAAAAATTCTGCGTTGATAATCTGACAACCCTTCTGTTGAAATTTTGTCTTTTAAAATAAACAAGATATCAAATAACCAGCTGCAATACTCATCCAGAAGTTCTTTCTCCATGATCATCATATTGAACATATACCCGGAGCGACTGTGATAGACCCGATCGCAGCTGGGCAAGTACTGTGGATATTTCTTTGCCAGGACCGCTCTTGTTATTTTCAGATGATCGGCTTCATGAGTATGGGCGTAATGGCTGTATAACGTCTCAATAAAGTAACGCCGCTTAGGGGGAAGAAATATCTTTACTGTACCAAGCCTATCTTTTATATCTTCGTACTTCAGGATACTCATGGATAAATTTTTCTTTCTTCTCCCCTTGAAATACCGCCGGTAATGTACCAGGCCAATATAATCAGCATCCACATTTTTCCAGGCCCAGTATAGCCCGGTTAACTCACAGAAAGTACGGTTCAAACCGGAAATATTGTCTCCCGTATCATCCCTTTCATAAGATGCTCCCATCTTACCAAAGCGTGTATCCGAATCATCTTCCTCCAACGCTGCTCCGAGTCGTAAAGGAAGATACATTTTATCGGTGGGCATCCAATAGGGTTTATGAAATCCGACGATTATTTTTACTTTGAATGGGCCCTTGCTTTTTTGCATCATGAAAGTTTCTTCTCCTTCATAACAGGCAATGAAACATTTGGGTACTTCTTCCGGTTTTCATCTACGCAAGTTTGTAACGGTATGATTTAAAAATACCACTATAATAATTTATACTCGAATATATTACCATCTATTATGCATAAAGGCAAATTATTTCTGCAAAAATGGAAAAGTCATGAAAAGATAAGAAGTGCTCAAAAAACACTTCTATAGAAAGGATTCTAGCCATATCAGCCGCCAATGATATGAAATAGTCATTTTAAAAATTGTCTGATTTATGAATGAAAACGCCAACTATATAACGCAGATCTTCCTAAATATGTTCTTTTTATTCTTTACTCATTTATTTTTTGGAACTGAATCTTTCTGATATTACATTTAATCCCATTTGCAGCATTTTATCTTTTGTGATAATGAGTTCAACTAAATAAATTACAATGCCTGCAGAGATTTGCAGGATTAACCCTCCCCAGCCGGGCCCGAGAAGCCTGCCCATCACATACACAATAAATCCCATGATGAATCCACATAGAAAATATTTCAATGCCGGAGTTAAACATTCTTTAAAATTCAGCTGTTTTCTGACAAACAAGATTTGCACCAGGGTTACGGAAAATTCGGCAATTACTGTTGCGACGGAAGCCCCAACCGCATTAAATCTTGTAATCAATATGATATTTAAAATAACGTTCACTACCGTCCCTGTTATTACAGAAACGGTATAAGCAGCCTGTTGTTTCGTTGGCAAAAGATACTGGTGACCGATGACATTGCTCGTCCCGCTCAAAATTAAAATCGGCGAAAGAACAATCATTAAATACGAAACCGGCGCAAACCCATCCCCGAAAAACAAAGGCACAAAACGATCGGCGATCGCTATGATACCAAAGAGAATGGCAAACCCAATCATATATACAAACTGAAAGGCCTGTTTGATACTTTTTTTGACGGTCTCCAATTCTCCTTTAGAAAGCGCGTAAGACATCGCCGGAAGCATGACTGTCCCCAACGACGTAATGATTTGAAGAGATATCCTAACCACTCGTTCCGCCTGGGTATAATAACCCACCTGTGCAATGTCAGAGCCAAAAATCCCAAGCATCGTTTTATCCAACACCGTATAAATCTCAATTGCCAACTGTGGTACAAAGAGAATCAGTGCTGGTTTGAGATGCTTCAATATCCCACGAAAATTCACTTTCACTTTAACCAGATATTTCGGCAAAGAAACCCACAAACTTGCATTTCCAATCAAGATCGGTACCGTCATGCATAAAGCATAAACAGGTAAATCTGATTCCGTTTTAACCAGCATAAAAATCAGGACGATCCCAATCAATTTGATAAGCGCATTTCTTACTACCGTTACGCGAAAATTTTCCATGCCGCTGAAAAACCAGGATACATCCAAGGCTGCTGCCGCCACCTCAATGGTTAGAATCTGAGAGATCAAATTATATTCCCCACGAATTCCAAAAGTGAAAAAATAAAGAACTGTACAGATGAGAACTGTGCAAAGGCGAAAAAGAGTAATCTGCCAGAACAATTGTGATCGTTTCTCAGGATCGTCCTGTACATATGCTACTTCGCGCAGACCATATATTGTTGTGCCCACCTCTCCAATTAATACAAAATATGTTGCAATTGACTGAGCATAGCTGTATATACCGACTCCAGAAGCCCCAAGTACACGGGAAATATATGGAGCCGTAATGAGAGGTGTCAACAAATTAAGTAACTGATAAGCGGTATTATATATATAATTTGTGATTACATTTGATTTTTTCATTTCCTTATATATAAATGTCGGTATAATTTAAACTTTTTTGACAATGCCAAAGATTCAGCTATCTTTTATTTACCGCCCACCCCAGGCTTTTCAGTCGGGAACAATCCAGGTCCATATATAAAGGTTTCGGATATCCATTTTCTTCCCGATCCGTCACATCATAAACTATGTGTAAATGATATTTATCCGCAATCTTTTCCGCCATCTCGGAAATAGAGCAGTAAGTCGTCTCATCAGCAGCGTTATATGCCTGCCCGCGTTCCCCTTTCAACAAAACAGTTAAAATTGCCGTCACTGCATCTGCTGAATAAAGATAACTTCGTTCGGATTCGCCATTTGTTTTTAATACAATATCCTTTCCATCCTGAATACACTGCACAAAATAAGCAAAAATTCGGTGATCATTATCGTTCGCTCCAGGTCCATAGGTTTTGCGTCAGACGGAGAATAGAAACCGGCACATCATATTCCGATGTATAAGCACAGCATAACGCCTCACTTTGTAGCTTACTGATTGGATAACTGTTTCGGCTGTCCGTTGGCATAAATTCCCCAATTTCCTCTTCAGTAACCTTATGGCCCTTAGGTGGATATCCATATACTTCCATACTGGAAAGATAAACCATTCCTCTAATATTTTTTTCTTTTGCCAGATGCAGTGTATTTTCTGTACCGCACAGCGCTGTTAAAATCGTTTCTGCAGGATGCTCAACAAAGCCCTTGCTGGATGTCTCACTGGCTCCATGAATGATATAATCTATCCCATCCGTTACCTCTGGAAATTGTTCCATTGTCCCCACTATAAAATTTAAGGTCCGCCCCACCTCATCTGTCCACATATCAAATCGCTGACAGGCTCTTTCATAATCTCTGACTACAGCCAGAATTTTCAACCCCAGCGATTTTTCACGATTCACATACAAAAGAGCATTGGTTACATTAAAACCAATCAATCCCGTAGCCCCGGTAATTAAAATTGTTTTATTTTTTAAAGACTCCCACGGAATAAATTCAACCGACTCTATCTTTTTTAAATCTTGTTGCAGAATTTCACTCATAGACACCCTTCCCACTCACCAAACCGAAACTGGTATGTCTGACTAATATCATAAACAGCGCATGCTCTGTAAAAGTTATACTTCAAAACTCTCCGTGTTTTCTTTAGAATCAATGATCGCTTTAAACATATAAAAATCGCCAGAGGTCGTGATTTTTTATGTTTTCAGACTTGCCTTCTACGGTATATAAGGAATGTCCTGCCCAAGACATCAGACTCGCTGAATCAATAAATTGCTTATTATCCTCTTCTTTTGCTTTCTCCTGCGCAGCTAAAATGTCTGCCAAATAAAAACCCTGTGGCGCTTTTACTAACTGGCACCTGGAACGATCGAAAATCTCATCGATTTGTTGAGTATTATCCTCTTTCACGATCGTTTCAGTCGCAGGGGAAGCTACAATCGCCGATCCGTGCCCTTTCACACAGGAAATGCAATTTTGAATCGTCGTATTATCAATTAATGGGCGGACACCATCATGGATTAAAACGATGCTGCCTTCGGGATAAAGTTCCTTTGCTTTTACTAAACCATAATATATAGACTCCTTTGCGGATGAGCCACCGGGCACAACCGCACTAACCTTATCTAGATGAAAAGTCTTAATCAACTTCTTACAATACTCTATCCATTCCTTCAGGCAGACAACGACGATTCCATCAATGTCCGGATGATTTTGAAAATGTTCTATTGTATACACAAGGATGGGTTTGTCATACAATTCAAGAAACTGTTTTGGCTTTGTTTTTGTATTCATCCGCTGGCCTGTTCCACCAGCAAAGATAACTGCAATATTCATATCATTGGCCTTTATTCTTCTGAATTTCGACTATTGAAACCTTATCTGCAATGCTCAAATATTCGTTGTTACCACAATAATAAATTATATTATAATTAACAAATCCCGTCAAACCATTAGATCGAAACCCGATTAAGATCTGGCTCGTAAGATCCGCCTTAAGGCTTTAAATAAAGATTGGGGTATAATTGGGGTATATTTTATGATAAGCAAAAAATAAGGCCTTCGAGAGTCATTCTCAAAGGCCTTTCAACCGCCCTGTTTATGGGCATCTTAAGCGGATAACGGGAATCGAACCCGCCTCCTCAGCTTGGGAAGCTGATGTTCTACCAATGAACTATATCCGCATATCTTAGGTACTGAGTATTATACCATACATCAGATTTGTTTGAAAGAGAAAAATCCAGAATCTTCCACGACTCTGGATTTTTCTTAACCTCACCTACTGTTTCTCCCCGGCAAACAAAAACATCAGATATCGGACCAGCACATAGCACATCAGGATCACAGCGATCAACGTCTCGATGGTCACGACATACGAAAGCGCACTCATCGGCCGGCCCATGTTCGCGAGACAGGCCATCGTCATTTTCGAAGCGTTGGCACTGATCACAAAAGGAAAGGTAAACGCCGCATAGGTAGGATAAAATTTCAGTTTCAGGCACATAATCAACCGGATAAAGGCGACGATATACAAAATACACGCCGCTATATACATCCCCATCAAGAGCGCATACGACTTCGGCGTTACCGACTGCACGTACCCGACCACACACAAACTTGCCGGAGCCGCATAAATACAGAACAAAGGCTTCGTCATTTCCGGCATCTCCCGAAAGCGGATATACCGTATACTCACCAGGATCAGCAGCAGCACCAGACTCACCAGCCCAAACCAGAAGGCCGCCGTACCGATTGTATACTGGTCATATACCGGAGCCGTCACCGCCGCCACCGCGATGCCCACATAGACAATGAAATAACTCGCATGCACCTGAGGCATTTGCAGATGAATCATGAACTTAAACGTAAAATAAAAGATCAAAATCACGTGCAGAAGAATCGCCAGTATCCAGATAGCAAACGCGGCCCTATAGATAAAAGGCGCCACATACGTACTTAACAACATAAGCGCCATGGAAAACGTGCCGGACGCACTGGCCAAAACCGGGTTCTTCAAATCTTCCGCCACCAGTTTCGGGTAACAGATCAGTTTCAGCAAAACCAGGACCAGCAAAACAGCCGCCACGGCGCCGCATACATACCGAATCCCTTCCGAATAACTCTGGAGCAAATTTCCAAGTACCGCAAATCCAAGCATCACACCACACAGAGGCACCGGTACTTTCTTAATTACATTCATATAGATTATCCTCTTCTTTCTTCTTAATTAAATATTTAAATCTCCGCAAGCGTCCGGCGGGCCGCCGGTTCATCCACCTCATCCAGATTGGTAATCCCGCACTCCCGGCAGATCATCTGGGCGACCTTCCAGGCACATAAGCCAGTGTAATAAATACACTGCTCCTTATGTTCGCCTTTGCCCATATCAAATTCCTGCGTCAGGATCCGACAGCAAGTGGCACGCTTGCCATTGGCCTCCTCAAACCAGTCATGCAGCTCATGCGTGAGCTCCATAGTCTTCACACTCTTCGGATTCGTTGGGCCATCCTGCTTAGTCCGCCCAAAAAGCATTCCTAGCGCCAGCACACCCCCGTTCACCGCGCCGCACATACAGCCCGATTTCCCGACACCGACCGCCATCCCGGATGCCATGGCAATCACCTCCTGTGGCACATCCAGCTGAAATTCCGACCGGATCGCAGCCATAAGAGCCTCACAGCAGTAATATCCATTCTTAAAATTGCATTCCGCCTGTTGCTGAACCTTCCGGGGGCTGACCTTCGTCACGCCACACTTGCAATTCATATCAGTCATCACAAAGCCTCCTTCTATCATATAAATACATTTATATTATATGTTTAATATGTCAGAAGAACAAATTGAATATTTTGATAAATAACGCCGCTTATTCATAACTTCAATTTGGGACGGAGTATTTCTAAAAATACTCCGTCCCAAATTCGTGGCACCCTGTCCCCTTTTTAAATTTACGTCTTTTTCCCAAAACAATTCGATACAATTCTGACAATTCTTTCCGTGATTTTCAGAAGGAAAAACAGTGAAGACAAAACAAACTGCAAATAAACCAAATCAAATCACACTCATAAAAAAATATCCCTGCCGATTATAACGATCATGCAAGGATATAGTTAAAAGCTGCAACAAAAAATGCCCCCGGTTGCAATTGGGGACAGGGTAAGTTTAATTTGGGACGGAGTATTTCTAGAAATACTCCGTCCCAAATTAAAGGGTATCTGAATCTAAGATGATGGTGAAGGGGCCGTCGTTTGTCAGGCTGACTTTCATATCTGCCCCGAACTGTCCTCGTTCAACCACCGGCACGCTCTCTTTGCATTTTTCAATGATATACTCATACAGTTCATTTGCTTTTTCCGGGTCGCCGGCTTTGATGAAGCTGGGCCGGTTGCCTTTCCTGCAGTCGGCATACAGGGTGAACTGGGAGATCAAAAGGAGGCTCCCGCCGACCTGGGCTAAGGAAAGGTTGGTCTTTCCGTTTTCGTCTTCGAAGATCCGTAATCCCACCATCTTTTTTACCATTTTATCGGCGATCTCTTTTGTATCGCTCTCGGCTACCCCGATAAGTACCATAAAGCCTTTCTCGATCTTCCCCAGGCTTTTCCCGTCTACTGTAACTTCGCTTTCACTGACCCGCTGAATCACAAATCGCATCTGTTTTCTCCTTCTCTAAAAAATATATATACGCCTTCTTCTTTATGAGGCCTGGCCGTCTCCGGCGATCTCCTTCCGGCTTCGGACCGGCAGCTGTGCCAAAATAATGGCCGCAAACATGAGCACGCACCCCAGCGCTTCCCGGCCGCTTAACTGCTGCCCTAAGAGGAGCCACCCGCCCAGCACGGAAAAGCAGGATTCCAGGCTTAACAGCAAGGAGGCAATCGCCGGGTTCATATTTTTCTGACCCACGATCTGCAGCGTGTAAGCCACGCCGCAGGAGAGCACGCCGGCATACAATAACGGCACGATCCCGTCAAACACCGCGCCCCAGGTAGGCGTCTCGGTGAGAAACATAAAGGGCAGGGAAAGAACGCCGCAGGTAAAGAACTGAATGCAGGAGAGCTTCACCCCGTCCACCTTCGGGGAAAAATGATCGATCACCAGGATATGCAGGGCAAACAAAATGGCACACAGAAAAACCAGGGTATCTCCCCGGCCAATCGTAAATTTTTCTGTAATACAAAGGAAATACAATCCCGCCAGTGCGATCAGTACCGCCAGCCAGACGCGCCATCCGGTCTTCTTCCCAAGAAAGATCCCGAACACCGGCACCATGACGATATAGAACGCCGTGATAAATCCGCACTTCCCCACGGAGGTATACTGGATTCCGATCTGCTGCAGGGAGGTGGCCAAAAATAAAATCACCCCGCACAAGAGCCCACCGGTCACCAGGTCCCTTGTGGTGCCGCTAGCTTGATCTGTGTCGTTTGTATTGCTTTTCTCCCGCCCGCCAAAAATCGCAATGCAGGGGAGCAGCACCACGCCGCCAATCAGACTTCTAAGGCCATTAAAAGTAAAGGGCCCCATGTAGTCCATCCCAACACTCTGGGCCACGAAAGCAATGCCCCAGATCAGCGCCGCCGTCAGCAGCATAATTGCATTTCTTGGTTTCATCCTACACCTACCTGTGAAATATCAGTCCATGTATTATAACACAAAACCCGGAATGATTATAGAAAAAGGCCCGGAGCAAATGCCCCGGGCACAGGTCATCTTCTTTATACTTCCCGGATCCGTCTCCGCAAATTCAACACCTGATCCGGTTCCACAGACAGCTCGTCGATGCCAATCTCCAGGAAATATTCCGTCAGGCTCGTATCCGCCGCCAGATCTCCGGTGACGCTGATCCGCTTCCCTTCCAGATGCACGTTATTGGCTACAATGCGAAGCATCTTCATGACTGCCGGATGATACTTATTGTAAAACGGCTCCAGCTCTTTGTCGTCCCTATCCATGCCCAGGGTAAACTGGGTCAGGTCGTTGGTGCCCAGACTTAAGAAATCTACTTCTCTGGCCAGCTCGCCGCTGATCATGACCGCCGCCGGCGTCTCCACCATGGCCCCCACTTTGATATGCTCATCAAAGGCGGTCTTCTCGTCCTTCAGTTCTTTCTTGGCCCTCTCCAAAAGGATCTTCGCCCGCTGTACCTCTTCCACGGAATCGATCATCGGGAACAGAATCGAGATGTTGCCATTGGCGCTGGCCCTTAAAATAGCCCGCAGCTGGGTCCGGAACATATCCTCTTTTTCCAGGGAAACCCGGATCCCGCGAAGCCCCATGGTGGGATTTTTCTCCTCCCCGGTCTTCAGGACGGGAATGCTCTTGTTTCCGCCCAGATCCGCGGTCCTTATGACCACCGGCTTATTTCCCATGGACTCCGCCGCCAGCGTATACATCTGGTATTGCTGCTCCTCGGTGGGAAGTTTCGTGTTGTCCAGGTACAGAAATTCACTGCGCATAAGCCCGATGCCGCCGGCATCCGAGCGCAGTACAGTCTCAATATCTTCCCGGCTGTCGATGTTGGCCGTGATATCGATCTTCTGGCCGGACTGGGTCACATTTTCCTTGCCTTTCAGTCTCTCCAGATTGCGTTCCTCTGTCCGGTTCTCATTCTGCTGCTTCTGCATCTTCTGCACCAGCGCGTAATCCGGCTCAATATAGACACGGCCTTCATTCCCATCTACGATGATCTGCTTGCCGTCATACTCTTCTTTTAAAACCTCGCCGATCCCCAGCACTGCCGGGATACCCTTCGTCCGGGCCAGCACAGCCGTGTGGGAATTCACCGTCCCGTGCATGGTAACGATCCCTTTGACCTTGGAAGTATCTAGCTGCACCACCTCGCTGGGATATAACTCACTGGCCGCCATGATGAACGGCTCGTCGCCCATGAGCCTGTCCTTCCAGTTCCGGGAGAGGGTACGGATCAGCCGAAACGCCACGTCCCGGACATCCACCGCATGGCCTGCTCCATAGGCAATGTCCTCTTTTTTCGCATACTTGATAAACTGCTCGGCGCCCTGCTGGATCGCATACTCCGCATTCAGTTTTTCTTCCACGATGATCCGGGTGATCTCATCGATAAAATCCTGATCCTGCAAAATCTGCTGCTGCATCTCGAAGATGGCCGCGTTCACCTCGCCCACTTCCCGGATGGAAGATTCGTATAACCCTTCCAGCTCCTGTTGCGCCTTATCCCTGGCCCGCATGAGCCGCTGAATCTCTTTATCGATATCCCGGACATAGATCCGGCGGATATCCTTAAGGTCCCGCTTATAAAATAAGATCTTTCCAATGGCAATGCCGCTGGAAGCTTTTTTCCCTGATAATGTAATCATATCTGTATTTCCTTTTTTTCGAATATTCTGTTCTTACTTTACACGTTGTCTGTATTTTAGTCAAGTATTTAGGTAAATTCCGGTATTCTCCAAGATTCATTTGACTTACCCCGAAAAATATGATAAAGTTAGCTTGCATTATTTTGTAGCAATAATGAAGATAATGCAATTTAGGACCAAGTCAATGTTTTTATGGAGGTAGTAAGATGAAAGGTACTGTGAAATGGTTCAACAACCAAAAAGGCTATGGCTTCATTTCGGATGAAGACGGAAACGATGTTTTTGTTCACTATACCGGACTGAACATGGAAGGTTTCAAGTCTCTGGATGAAGGTCAGGAAGTCGAGTACGATGTAACTGAAGGAGCCAAAGGGCCTCAGGCAGTGAACGTCACAAAGATCTGAACTACAAGAATTAATCCTGTTTTCGATGTACCTTTTATTTTATATAGATAAAACGTAAAGATTTATATATTTAAAAGCAATGCACAAAATGAGATTAAGGCGAGAGAAAACCCGGATGCCGCGTTTGGCTATCCGGGTTTTTCATTTGTCTCTACATTCAGGAAAAGATTCACACCCATCGGATTGATCACAAGACCGTCCGCCTCTTTCGTAAGCACTTTTTGAAGATTCTTTGCCTCCACTCTATAAGGTTTATATTTCCCTTCCCGGTCGAATTTCTTATACTCCGACGCATCCGTAAACAGGGGCTGGAAAATCTTTCCGCTCTTCTGCTTTAGAAGCGGCATCTGATAATCTTCCTGCAGCGGCATCAAAAAGGTGCTTTTATTAAAATGCGCCAGCACTTCCTCATCCAAATCCAGGATCTCCTGGGTCGGTTCTTCCCCCTGGCTGCGCCCCATGGCCTGTCTGAGATAAAGCGTCGTCAGATGCAGCGCCGGGTTCTCCACTCTTTCCTCGTCCTTCGCATCCTTATCATCCGCGGAACGATGGACGATCTCGTTTACCTGAATCTGGTAGACCTCGCCATTTTCTTCCTGGTACCGCACACAGTTCACCCCCATGGGAATGAGTCCTGCGAAAAAGGACAGGAAAGATTTGTTCGGAACATTGCCCGGCATAGTCATATTTCCTTCTTCATTTAACTGATCGGAGTACGTTTTGGCGTCGTCCTCCTTATCAAACAGAGAGATCTCATCATCCTTCGTCTCTTCATCGCACTCCACAAACGGCATGCGGGTATATCCGCAGAAAATAAAAAAGACTTTCTCCTGTTTGATCAGCCTCTGCACGGCCTGTCTTTTCTTTGTTTCCATACGCATCTTCTCCTTTACTGCTTAAACGGCCGGGCGCACTCCCCGCCGTCCCCTCTTAAGATCTCCAGTCCGTGCTCCAGATTGGGCAGGAGAAATCCCAACGACTCATTGACTGCCTGCGGGCTGCCCGGCAGGTTGATGATCAGCGTCGATCCCCGGATCCCGGAAACCGCCCGGCTGAACATAGCCCGTGGGGTTTTATTCATGGAGTAATTTCGAAGGGCATCCGCGATGCCGTTCGCCATCCGGTCACACACGGCCGTGGTCGCCTCCGGCGTGATATCCCGGACGGAAAAACCGGTGCCTCCGTCCGTCAAAATCAGATCCACCTTCTCTTCATCGCTTAGGCGGATCAGTTCTTTTTCCAGTGCTTCCCGATCATCCGGAAGCAGCACCATATCTTTCACTTCATACCCGGCTTCCACCAGCGCACTCTGGGCCACCGGGCCGCTGATATCCATCCGCTCGCCTGCGGCGCCTTTATCACTGAGTGTGACAATCGCTGCCGAATAAGGTCTCGCTTTTTCCGGTTCCTGCATGATCACCCGATCTCCTTTCCGCAGAATGCCTCCTTTTACAACCCGGGTAAACACCCCTTCTCTTGGCATGATACAGTCGCCCATCGTCTGATAAATGGCGCAGTGGCTGTGGCATTCTTTTCCGATCTGCGTCATCACAAGCACCGCCTCCCCGATGGAAAATTTTGTCCCCACCGGCAGCGACTTTAAATCAAAACCGGCGACCACCAGGTTCTCCCCGAAATCGCCGAAGGATACGGCAGCTCCTTTTTCCTGAAACGCCCGGATGGCTTCCACCGGCAGAAGGCTCACCTGCCGATGCCACTTCCCGGCATGGGCATCCCCTTCGATGCCCCAGTCGGCGACGAGCTTGGCTTCCTCCACTTGCCGCTTCTTTGTGCCTTTTTGTTCACTGATGCAGATGGCCAGGATCTGCCCTGTCTTATCCACCGATCTTCCCCATTTCCCGGGTTTCCGTGACACCCTCTTTATCTTCAAAACAATGCATCTTTGGTTTCTCTTTTATGGCACAGGTTAAAAGTTCCCGCACCTTTTTCCCCGTCTCTTCTTTTGTATCTCCGCTTCGAAGCACCGGCCGCAGATCCACGTTGTCCTCATAACACAGGCAGCTTTTGACTTCCCCTGTGGAGGTAAGGCGGATCCGGTTGCAGGTCTCGCAGAATTTATCTCCGACTGCATCGATAAATCCGATGCTGCCGGCAAATCCGGGGATCCGGTAATAGACGGCAGGTCCATTGCCATGCCGGGTCTCATCCTTTGTCATCGGCCCATAGCTCTCTTCGATCTGATCCCGGATCCATACGCCGGGTACGCCCGCATGATCGGCGCCGTGGCCGATCGGCATCAGCTCGATAAACCGGAGATTCACCGGCATTTTTTCCGGGATCGTAAGCAGGCTTTTAAAAGCGCTGTCATTGATCCCTTTTAAAAGTACAGTATTTATCTTCACCGGAAGGCCGGCATCTACCGCTTCCTGTACAGACGTAAGCACTGCTTCCAGTTCATCCCGTCCGGTGAGCGCCGCATACGCATCCCGGTCGGTCGTATCCAGGCTGATGTTAACGCTGTCCAGACCGGCGGCTAAAAGTTCCGGAAGAAAACTTTTAAGCAAAATCCCATTGGTCGTCATGGTGACGCTTTCTACCTGGGGCACCGCTTTGATCATCGAAATCAATGTCGGACAGCCCCGCCGCACCAGCGGCTCTCCGCCGGTGACCCGGTAATGGGTAATGCCAAGTTCTGCCGCCGCCGATACTACCTGTACGATCTCCTCGTAGGTCAGCAGATCTTCCATGGGCAGCATCTTCACCCCATCCGGCATACAGTAGGTACAACGCAGGTTGCAGCGATCCGTAATGGAAATACGCATATAGTCAATGGTTCGGCCAAACGTATCTTTCATATCCTTTTTAAGCCTCCGCTTTCCAGTCGCCGCTTTTCCCTCCGGACTTGCTGATGAGATGAATGTCGGTCATCTGCATGCCCTTTTCTACCGCTTTACACATATCATAAATCGTAAGAAGTGCTGTATTTACACCGGTTAACGCTTCCATCTCGGCTCCGGTCTTTCCCACCGTCTTTACCCGGCAGGTGGCCAGAATCCCGGATTCGTCATCCAGGTAGGAGAACTTAACTTCCGCCTTGGTGAGCATCAGGTTATGGCAGAGCGGGATCAGCTCCGAGGTCTTTTTACACCCCATGATCCCGGCGATCCGGGCACAGCCTAAGACGTCCCCCTTCTTCATATCCCCGGCTTTTACCTTGGCCAGGCATTCCGACGACATAAGAATCTTGCCGGAGGCCACGGCTTCCCGCTCAGTCTCCTCTTTCCCACTGACATCCACCATGCGTGCCTCTCCGCTTCGATCAATGTGTGTCAATTCTCCCATAATACAGCCTTTCTCCTGTGAAATCTTCATTTTCCAAAGGGGCAGTCCGGATAATGGCATTCCGGACAGCCAAGACACAGCCCGCCGTGTCCTAAGGAAACGATATCTGCCTTCGTGATCGGAATCCCGGCGGCGATCCTGGGCAGAAGCAGATCGAAAATGGTGGCCTTGGCATACATGACGCAGCCCGGCAGCCCGAGGATCGGCGTTCCGTCTTTAAAATATCCGAGGCAGAGCATCGCGCCCGGCAGCGTCGGCGCTCCGTACGTGACCACCTCTGTGCCCGAGGCCTTAATGGCGCCCGGGGTCTTATCATCCGGGTCCACACTCATCCCGCCGGTACAGCAGATCAGATCCACGCCTGCTTCCCGCATCCCTCCGATCGCCTCTTCGATCATGGAGAGATCATCGTTACACAGGGCATGCTCCGTCATCTGGATCCCGACGTCGTTTAACTTCTTCTCCACAACCGGGGTGAAGGAATCTTTAATGAGGCCTTTATACACTTCACTGCCGGTGGTGATGACACCGGCCGTCTTTAATTTCCACGGCGTGAGAGTGAGAATCGGTGTATCTCCCGCCGCTGCCTTTGCCTCCTCCAGTCGTTTCTCATCGATCACCAGCGGGATCACCCGCATGCCGGCCAGTTTATCGCCGGGTTTTACCCGGGTGTTGGTATGTCTGGTGGCGATCATGACTTCGTCCACGCTGTTGATGGCATAAAGCCTCTCCACATCTACCTGGAAAAGTCCGTCCACCAAAGCGCTTAACTCGATCTTGCCTTCCTTTGTATCGGACGCCTTCATATTTTCATTCTGACAGAGAGAGCGAAGGACTTCGGCCCCGTCATTTTCATGGACCATGCCTTCCGTCTTCTCCCATACATACAGATTCTCTTTTCCGATGGATAAAAGAATCGGAATATCTTCTTCCGTGACCACGTGCCCTTTCGTAAACCGGGCCCCTTTAAATTCTCCGGGAATGATCTGGGTCATATCATGGCAGAGCACATGGCCCACGGCATCTTCGGTTCGAATCAGTTTCATTCTTGCATAGCCTCCCATTCATCTTTTGGATAATCTTAAGTCAAAATTCCACTTTCGTCAATACGCCCCTTAAGTCGACCAGCGCATGGCGGGGACATTTGACGGCGCACATACCACAGCTTAAGCAGTATTTCTCCTCGATCCGGGCCAGATGGTCTTCCACATGAACCGCCTCGGCCGTGCAGGTTTTTTCACAGATGCCGCAGCCGATACAGCTAAATTCGCAGACATCTCTTGCCTCTTTCCCCGTCTGCAGATTGGAGCAGCGCACTGCAATATAGTTGGCGCACTCGTGGATGCGGATGATCTTTCGGGGGCAGGATTTTACACATTTCCCGCAGGCCTTGCAGGCCTGCTCGTCCACTTCGGCTACGCCGCTCTCCCCGATCGAGATGGCACCAAAAGGACACTCTTTCACACACTTTTTACAGCCGATGCAGCCATAGGTGCATTTATTTTCCGGATTCATATGACAACCACCGTGGCAGGCCACAAAGGCCGCCCGGTAGGGAAATTTCTTACTTGGCATCTTCCCAGTTCCTTTCATAGGGAGTCCCCTTGATGGGCAATGTATACCGGTCCACCCCGTCCAGACGGCGGTAGGCGTCCACAATCGCCGGCGCCGTAGGGATGGAGGTGATCTCCCCGATGCCGATCGCACCGTAGGCCATGTCAAACCCCGGCTTATCTACCACAATGGCTTCCACCTCCGGGATCTCATGGGCCCGGAACAGTCCCAGCGCACCGTATTTCTCGATGGGCTTGCAGTTCTCGTCCACGGGGTAGTGCTCCCGCAGGGCAAATCCCATGGACATCACCACACCGCCTTCGATCTGCCCCTCACAGGAAAGAGGGTTGACCGCCTTGCCCACATCATGGGCCGCAATGATCTTCTCAATCTTGCTGGTCTTCGGATCTAAAATACAGACCTGCGTAGCATATCCGTAAGCCACATGGGAGACCGGGTTCGGCACATCCGCGCCCAATGGATCCGTCTTGGCCAGGTATTCCCCGTAGAACTCCTGTCCAATGAGATCCTCCATGGACCTGCCTTTGTTCCTCTCTTCCATAAACTTCTCACAGGCCCTTCTGCAGGCTTCCCCGGTGATCAGTGTCTGCCGGGATCCGGAGGTGGTTCCGGAATCCGGCGCGATCCACGTATTGCTGTGCTCATAGACAATCTGCTCCCGGGTCAGATCTGTGCTGGTCACCACCATCTGTACCAGCACCGTACCCAGCCCCTGCCCGATGCAGGAGGCCCCGGAGTAGATATGAAGCTTCTCATCCTCTTCCACGATGAGCCGGCACCGGCCCCAGTCGGGAATGCCGACGCCGACCCCGGCATTTTTCATGGCACAGCCAAGGCCTACCGGTTTCCCCGCTTTTACCGCCGCGTCGTACTCGTCTTTTACCGCCTCCAGCGTCTCCACCAGCCCCGTGGATTCATCCACGATCTGGCCGTTGGGCAGCACGCCGCCGGGACGGATCGCATTGCGGTATCGGATCTCCCAGGGGCTGATGCCCACTTCGTCTGCCATATGATTTAACAGCGTCTCCGTGGCAAAGCAGGTCTGCGTCACGCCGAAGCCCCGAAAAGCACCGGAAGGCGGATTATTCGTGTAAAGTGCTGTCCCCTCAATATCAAAATTCTGATAGGCATAGGGCCCGGCCGCATGCGTACAGGCCCGCTCCAGTACCGGTCCGCCAAGGGAGGCAAAAGCCCCGGTATCATCAAAGACGGTCGCTTTGACCCCCTGAATAATTCCGTCTTCATCACAGCCCATCGTGAAATCCATGGAAAAAGCGTGCCGCTTGGGATGAATCAGAAGCGACTCCTCCCGGGTCAGCTTCACCTTCACGGTCCGGCCGGTAAGATAGGTGATGAGCGCCGCGTGGTGCTGCACCGTCATATCCTCTTTGCCTCCGAAACCGCCGCCCACCAGCGCATTGACACATTTGACATTATCTGTGCCAAGGAGCAGGTTGCACTCATTCCGGGTCGCATTGGCATCCTGATCGGTGGAAATGACAAACACGGCTCCGTCCTTATCGATGAAACTGACGGCCGCCTCCGGCTCCAGAAACGCATGCTCCGTCATCGGCGTCTCGAAATGCCGGCTGATCACATGTGCCGAATGGGCGATCGCCTCCGTGGCGTTCCCCCGGTTCACATGCCGGTGCGCCTGCACATTATCCTCTTCTTCATCGAATACTTTTATGTCCCCTTTTAAGGCCTCCTCGATGGTATGGACGGCCGGAAGGACTTCATATTCTACTTTGATCAGTTTCTTGGCTTTCTCTACAGTCTTAAGATCCTCGGCCGCCACCAGCGCGATCGCATCCCCCAGGTAGTGGGTCAGTCCCCCCTCCGGGATCAGGGTATACTGGTCGTGCTTTAAATGGCCGATCTTATTCTCTCCCGGGATATCTTTTGCCGTAATTACAGCCACCACGCCCGGCAGTTCTTCCGCCTTGCTGGTATCAATGGAAAGCACCCTTGCTCTGGGATATTTGCTCCGCAGGGCCGATCCGTAGATCATATCCTCCAGGTAGAAATCGTCCGGATACCGGCCATAGCCCAGCACCTTTTCCTTCACATCCACCCGATGGACCCTGGACCCCACCTTCCAGTCGGTGGCGGAATCCTCCGGGATCTTTCCTTCCCGGAATACTTTTGCCGCCAGCCCTACGGCTTTGATGATCTTCACATAGCCGGTACAGCGGCAGTAGTTGTTGCGCAGGGCATACTTGATCTCCTCCTCCGTGGGATCCGGATTCTTATCCAGCAGGGCTTTGGAGCACATGACCATGCCGGGAATACAGAACCCGCACTGCACGGCTCCGGCTTCCCCGTAGGCCCAGTTATAGACTTCCTGTTCCCACTCGCTTAACCCTTCCACGGTCACCACGTGCTTCCCCTCAAGGTCCTGCACCTGAGGCACACAGGATTTGATGGTCTCTCCGTCAATGATCACCGTACAGGCCCCGCAGGCGCCCTGGCTGCAGCCATCCTTGGCCGCGGTCATATGGAGATCATCCCGAAGGAACCGAAGGAGGGATTTCTTTTCTTCAGTTGTGATTTCCTCTCCGTTCAGATAAAACGTAGACATCGGATGCACCTGCCTTTCAGACAGCTAATTTTCCGTAAGATCATCCGGTCGGTCAATATCTCTTAATTCGTCTGTGTCGATCTCTATCAGCTGCACCGTATCCGGATGCCGGCTTAAGATCTGTTTCCCGCCGACATCCCCGGTCAGTTCTCTTAATTCATCAAAATAACAGCGGTCAAAAAGCACCGGGTTCCCGTGCATCCCTTCGTGCGCCGCACAAAGAATCTCTCCCGGAAGGCCAGGCGCCTGTGCCAAAAATCTTTCCACCGTCTGGATCTGTAAGCGGGGCTGATCACAGACAGCAAAAAGGACCCCGGTAATCTCCGGGTCCTTCTCTAAGACGGCCTCTAAACCAAGCTGCATGGAATGGGAAATGCCAAGTTCCGGCGCTTCGTTTCGGACAGCCGTAAGCCCCAGCTCTCCCGCTTCCTCTAAGATCTCGTCGTACCCGCTGACCACCACCCGGACATACGGCGGCAGGACGGCCAGTTTCAAAAGCATGTGCCGGTACATGGGCATTCCGTCGATCTCCTGGAACAGCTTATTTTCTCCAAACCGGACACTTTTCCCCGCGGCCAGTACCACAAGGCCATACCGCTGCTTCTTGAGTAAGCGATGTTCGAAACCGGAGACCGCTTCCAGCACACCGCCGCCCACGGACCTGGCTTTATCCGAGATGGTAAAGCAGTGAAACAGTTCGCATCGGGCATCGATATCTCCGATCTTTAAACCAGAGGTGACTTCCACCCCGCTTTGCAGCATGCCCCGGACGATGCCGGTCATCAGCGCGTACACCGGCTCCCCGCCGGTATAGGCCACGATATCCCCTTTCTGCACCAGATTTCCGATTTGTGCCACCGGCTCCATGATCCCGTCGGCGCTGGCCTTGATCAGACGCTCGATGGTATAACCGCCGACATTGCCCGGCACGCCGGTATTGGGAATGGCGCTGCCTTCCCGGATGACCTGTCCCAGGGTATGTCCCCGCTTGGTCTCCACGACTGCGTGGCAGTCCACTCCGGCGGTAAATCCCGGCCCCACCCCGATGACAAAGGGGGCGTCCGTGATCTTTGTGCCCAGGTTGCGTTTGGCCAAAATGGCATCCACCACCACATCCGGCGCAAATGCCTCTCTGATCTTCGCTTCCGGATCCACGATCACCGGGATCTCCCCGCGGGAGATCACCTCCTGCGCTTCTTTCAGGTTAGGAACCAAAATGCCTTTTAAATTTTCTACCTCGGCTTCCCCCTCATAGACGGCCCGGGAGAGCGCCACGGTTCTCCGGACGGTAAGCGGCACCTTAATCTCCGTCATCAGAAGATCATAGCCCGCATTATGCAGCCGGGAGGCGATTCCTGTGGCCAGATCTCCGGCCCCTTTGATCAAGACTTTCATTTCGTTATCCTTTAGTGGCGGATATAGATCCCCCGATTTTCTTCTACAATTTCCCCGTCCGCTGCCGAGAGCTTTCCGCGCAGGAAGACTTTCTCTGCCCTGCCGGTAAGTTCCAGGCCTTCTAAGGGACAGTACCCGGCGACGGATTGCTGATGAGCCGCACTTAAAGTCCAGGTCTCCTTCGGATCCCATACGGTGATATCCGCATCACTGCCGGGAGCGATCGCGCCTTTCCTCGGATACAGATGATACAATTTGGCCGGATTCTCCGACAGATAACGGCACATCTGCTCCAGGGAAAGCTTCCCCGTAGATACCCCATAGTGATAGATCAGCGCCGGTCTGGTTTCCGCGCCCGGCATGCCACAGGGCGTATTGGAAAAGTCGCCCTCTCCGGCCATCTTCTGCTCGGGCGTAAAGCTGCAGTGATCGGTGGAAATGGTCTGTAATTTATCTTCCGAAAGCGCTCTCCAGAGCACCTCCTGATCGGTTTTCCTGCGAAGCGGCGGCGCGATCATATATTTGCGCGCCTCCTCATTGGACAGCTGATACCGCTCATCGTCCATGACCAGATACTGGGGACAGGTTTCCACGTACACCGTCTGGCCCAGTGCCCTGGCCTGCTCAATCTCCCGATACCCGGCCTCGGTGCTTAAATGCACCACGATGACCGGTATATCCACACATTTAGCGATCTTCAGCATCCGGTCAATGGCTTCGGCCTCGGCTTCCGGCGGGCGGGTCCATGGATAATACGAGACATCCGCTCGGCTGCCCGCCTCCTGCACCACCTGAGCTAATCTCGCCTGGATGATCCCATGGTTCTCACAGTGGACCCCGGCGATGCCGCCCACTTCCTTTAAGCGGGTGAAAATCTCATACATCTGCTGATCATCCACCCGGTTGTCATAGGTCATATAGAGTTTAAAAGAGGAAATCCCATCTGCGACCACCTGATCCAGTTCTTTGCTGACCGCGTCGTTCCAGTCTCCGATGGCCAGATGAAACGCATAGTCACAGGAAGACTTCCCATCTGCTTTCGTATGCCAGTGGTCAATACCCTCCTTGAGGCTCTCCCCCTTCTCCTGGGTCGCGAAATCCACGATGCAGGTGGTACCGCCGGCCAGCTCTGCCTTCGTCCCGGAATCAAACTTGTCCGCCGTGATAGTATTGCAGACTTCCAGCGCCATATGGGTGTGGGCGTCGATAAATCCGGGGAAGATATATTTCCCGGTCACGTCTGTAACTAAAGCATCCTCACAGGTAAGGTTTTCTCCTACCTCGGCGATCGTCTCATCTTCGATCAGCACATCCGCTTTTCTTGTCCCCTCTCCGGTGACGATGGTGCCGCCTTTTAACAGTTGCTTCATCATGCATCCCTCTTTTCTTTTTTTATTTCCCTTACAGATTCTTTTACGGGATCAGATAGGCATAGTCCGCTGCGACCGCTTCGATCAGACGAAGAAGTCCCTCCGGAACAACGCTCTCCTCTCCCTTCTTCCAGTCATAGTCTCTGCCCAGATACCGGATATGCGCCGAAAGAGGATCGATGGACTGTACCGCAAATCCATCGTTGGTACTCTCCTGCATCGCATCCGTGGAGGCAAAGAGCGTAAATTTATCTTTGTAAGGTGCGCTGGCGTACGGACAGAAGCTGTTGCAGTTGCCGCACTCGTTGCAAAGGTTATCCAGATGGATCACCTGAGCCATTTCCATGCCCGGCACCCAGATGGAGATGTTGGCCCGATTGGGACAGACATCCACGCAGTTTTCACAGATGGTGGCACAGCTTAAGCAGCGCTCGCCTTCCGGTTCTGCCCCCGGTTCTATTAAGATGCCTTTCTTCCGGTAAATGTCCTCTGCCTTCGCCTTCTGTGCTGTATCTTTCACTACCGGGCACCCCAGAATATCTTCTGCCGCAGCGGCCGCCTGGGCCTCCGCCCTCACCACAATGGAGGGTCCGTATAAGCCATCCCCTACCACGTAGACATGGGGCACGCTGCTCATTCCCGCTGCATTTGCTTTTACCCGGCCCCGGTCATCCGTCGTAAGGCCACTCTCTTCATAGTAATCGGTGGGCACCTTTTCTCCCACTGCCGCGATCACGGTATCCGCCAAGACGGCGACCTCTTCCTCTGTCTCCACAACGCCGGGCCGGCCGGAGGCATCGCGTTCTCCAAGCACCGTCCGGTGGCAGATGAGCTTCCCCTCTTCCATCCGAAGCGGTGCAAGCAAATCCTGGAAATCCACACCGTCCTCCACGGCCAGATCTAATTCCTGTTCATCCGCCGGCATATACCGTTTATTTCTCCGGTACACCAGGGATACGTGTTTCACGCCGGTCGTGCGGATGGCCGCGCGGGCGGTATCCATGGCGGTATTGCCTCCACCGATCACGGCCACGTTATTCCCTAAGTCTACCTGTCCTTTTTTTTCATTAAATTCTTCCAGGAAATCCAGTGCGTTGACCGCGCGCTTTCCTTCCAGGGTGAGGGTGCTTCTCTTGCTTGCCCCGACCGCCAAAACGACGTCGTCAAAGCCTTCCTTAAAAAGCTCGGATACAGCCGGCGCCTCGGTGCCGGTACGGATATCCACACCCAGTTTCTTAAGGAACTCGGCGTCTTTATCAATGACCGTATCATCAATCCGAAAATCCGGAATGATGGCGCTTACCACGCCGCCTAACCGGTCTCTTTTTTCATACAAAGTGACGCTTGCTCCGCCCCGGGCCAGATAGAAAGCCGACGCCATCCCGGCCGGGCCTCCGCCTACAACGGCCACTTTTTTCTTGGAGGATCCGGTTACAGCAAGCGTGTCGACGGCATGCACATAGGCCTTTTGTGCACAGAGAAGCTTGGTATCCCGGATCTGTACCGGCGTCTCATAGAAGTTGCGGGTACAGTGCCGCATGCACGGGTGGGAACAGATGGTGCCGGTGATAAAGGGAAGTGCGTTGCGCGCGAGGATCACATCCATCGCTTCCTCGTACTTCTCCTCCCCGGAGAGCATCATGTACGTCGCCACATCCTGATGGATCGGGCAGGCCTCCTCGCAGGGCGCCTCAAAACAGTCCAGCAGGGGTACTTTCTCCTCGCTCTTTCTCACATCTGGCAGTTTCGCCGGCTTCGTATGATGCGGATCAGTCTTCGCGCCTTCGGCCAGTGCCTCCACGTCCTTTACCTTCACTCCGGTAAAGGGGGCCGCACCCAGCACCTCCAGGCTCTGCGCCATCTGCGTGATCCGCTGATAGCCGCCCGGTTTTAAAATCGTGGTGGCCATCGTCACCGGCCAGATGCCGGCATCCACGATCTGAACAATGTTAAAGGCATCCGCGCCGCCGGAATAGGAAATCCTTAAATTCCCGTCAAAATCCTTCGACAGTTTCGCTGCCAGTGCGATCGATAAGGGGAAGAGCGACTTCCCGGACATATACATTTCCTCACTGGGAAGTTCCCCTGCCTTCACATCCACCGGGAACGTGTTGGTGATCTTGACACCGAATTCCAGTCCCAGGGAACGGGAAAGCTCCATCAGCCGGGTGAGCATCGGTACTGCGTCCGTGTACTGAAGATCATCCTCGAAATGGAACCGGCCGAAAGAGATATAGTCATATCCCATCTCGTCTAACGTCTGCCGGGCAAAATCATACCCGAGCAAGGTGGGATTGCATTTGATAAAGGTATGCATCTTCTTCTCCGTCAGAAGATACGTAGCGATCCGCTCGATCTCATCGGGCGGGCAGCCATGCAGTGTAGATAACGTGGCCGAATTGCAGATATGAGGAGAAATCGCCTCGATATCCTCTCTTGTCATATGGGAAAATTCATCCACATGAGCCAGCAGATACGCTTTGCATTCCTGCCAGATCTCTGTCTTTTCCGCGTCCTTCATCTCTTCGATGAAGCCATCGATCTTCGGAGATTGGATGCCCTCCAGATCATAGCCTACACTTAGATTGAACTGGAAGCCGTCCATCTCCCCCAGTCCGTATTCCTTCGCCAAAAAGGAAAGTGCAAACCAGGCTTTGATATATTCGTCCCGGGCTTCCGGTACGGTCAGCTCCGTGGACCATTCACAGTTATATCCTTCATCGTCCGCTTTGATACAGGGCTTATTGACACAGGCGGAAAGTTCTGCCCCGTCCATGATCTGGACCGTCTTTAACTCGAAGAACCGGCTGCCGGCATAGTAAGCTGCCACCAGGTTCTGGGCCATCTGGCTGTTGGGACCGGCCGCCGGACCGATGACGGTCTCCAGCTTTCGTCCGAAAAGCGTCCGGGTATTTTCCTGCCTGGCCACATAAGGCCGATGCACCCCGAACACGGTTCCTTTCGTATCATGTTCCGTCTGTATCCATTTTAGCAACTGTTCAAAAGACATACAAGTCATAAATTCACTCATATTCTCTCTCCTTGTCCTCTTCTTATTCTCCGTTGATACTCTTCCAAAGCCCGGCCGAAGCCTGCCGGCAGTCGGCCATGACTTTCTCGGTATCCGCGACCAGTACTTCCCGGTCCTTCATCAGGATCTGCCCATTCGCGATGGTGGTCGTCACATCGTGTCCGGTCATGCCAAAAAGAATGTGGCTGTTGATATTGTTCTCATTCATCGGTGTCGGCGGATCATAGTCCATGACGATCACATCCGCCGCCGCATCGGGCTTTAAGACGCCTAGCGGAGCTTTAAAATACCGGCCCGCGATCTTCGCGTTATTGACAAACAGCATCTCGGGCACTTCACTCCAGGCCGCGTTCGGATCGCACAGGTGATGCTTATGCAGCACGTTGGCCACCTTATAGGATTCGATCATATCCTGGGTATACCCATCGGTCCCCAGGCCTGTCAGGATTCCCCGGTGCACCAGCTCCATCGTGGGCGGACATCCGCAGGCGTTGCCCATGTTGGACTCCGGATTATGCACCACCATCGTATCCGTATCATGGATCAGATCCATCTCATGGGGATTGATATAAATACAGTGGGCCAGCAGGGTCTTTTCTCCCAGGATGTCAAAATCATAGAGCCTATCCACGATCCGTTTGCCGTAATTCTTCAGACATAACTGAAGATCATCGATGCCTTCCGCCACATGGATGTGGTAGCCGACCCCTTCCGGCTTGTGCTCCGCAGCATAGGCAAAAGTCTCATCGGAAATTGTAAACTGGGCATGCATGCCCATCATGCCGGCCACCATATCCGAATCATCCGCTAACGCGTAATTGATAAACCGCTCGTTCTCCAGCACCGCTTCCCTCGCTTTCTCCATGCCGTCCCGGTCGGAGACTTCATAGCAAAGGCAGGTCCGGACGCCCAGCTCCTTCGCTGCATCGGCGATGGCAAAGAGGCTGCCGTCGATCTGGCCGAAGCTGGCATTATGGTCGAACACCGTGGTCACCCCGCAGCGGATACTGCCTATCAGCGTATCCATGGCAGAGAGCTTTATCTGCTCCAGGGTAAGCTTCCGGTCAATGGTCCACCACTGCCCCTCCAGGATGTCTAAGAAGCCTTTCGGGTGATATCCGTTGATGCTTAACCCCCGGGCCATGGCACTGTAAATATGTTCATGGGTATTAATAAAGGCAGGCATGATGACACCGCCCTTGGCGTCAACATAGTCTGCCTGTGAATATTTCTTCTTTATTTCTTCTGCTGTGCCTATCTCCTTAATCTTTGTACCGTCAATGACCACCGCACCATTTTCGATAAATGGATTTTCTTCATCCCTGGTCACGACTCTTCCGTTTCCAACTATGAACATCACGTAACCTCTTTTTCTTTCCCATACGGGCATTCCCTAAGATAACTCGGGGAATGCCTGCATGAATTGATCCAGATCCGGATCCAGTTTGATTGGTTCTCCGGCCGCCTTAATGGCATTGGCCGTATCTTTAAGTCCGTTGCCGGTAACAATGCTGACGATCGAGCAGTCCTTCGGCACCAGCCCTTCCTCCAGGGCCTTCTTCACCCCGGCGGTTCCGGCTGCGCCGGCCGGTTCTGCAAATACACCACACGTCTCGCCCAAAAGCCGCATGGCCGCTAAAATCTCGTCATCGGAGACGTTGACCGGCACCCCGTTTGACTCCCGGATGGCATTTAAGGCTTTATCCGGATTGCGGGGCACGCCCACGGCAATGCTGTCTGCCAGCGTATTCTCCTCCATGGGGGTCCAGTCTTTCTCCTCCATGACGGCCCGGTTGATGGGACAGCACCCTTCGGCCTGGACGGAAATGAGCCGCGGCAGTTTATCGATAAATCCGGCCGCATACAGGTCTTTAAACCCTTTCCATACGCCGCCGATGGTGCAGCCATCTCCGACGGAGAGGGCCACATAATCGGTCATCTTCCAGTGTAACTGCTCGGCGATCTCTAACGCCACCGTCTTCTTGCCTTCCATCAGGTACGGATTGATGGCCGCGTTCCGGTTGTACCAGCCGAACCGGTCGATGGCCTCTTTCGAGAGATTAAACGTCTCCTCATAGCTTCCTTTGACACTGATCACATGAGCGCCGAACATCATCAGCTGAGAGACCTTCCCTTTCGGTGCCCGCTCCGGCACAAAGATATAGGTCTCCATCCCCGCGGCCGCCGCATTACCGGCCAGCGAGGAGGCTGCGTTCCCGGTGGAAGAACAGGCAATGGTCGAAACCCCGGCCTCCTTCGCCTTGGCGATGGCCATGGCGGAGGCCCGGTCTTTTAAACTGGCGGTGGGATTGATCCCGTCATCCTTGACATAGAGGGTATCTACCCCCAGTATCTTAGCCAGGCGGTCTTCTTTATAGAAAGGAGACCATCCGACCCGAAGCTTCGGATAATCGGCAACCTCTTCCACCGGCAGAAACTCTTTATACCGCCACATGGAATTGTCTTCCCGCGCCGCCATGTCCTCCTTACTCACCTGGGATTTGATGTAGTCGTAATCATAGACGATATCCAGGATCCCGCCGCAGGAAGGGCAGGTGGTAATATCCGGTGTTGCGGGATATTCCCGTCCGCATTTGACACATTTGGCTGTTTTTACATTTTTCAAAACTACAAAACTCCTTTCAGAGA
>Ga0192262_1060_pt1 | contig 26677 bp, 22 predicted proteins | sample Koala_Koa23_H3_FD_131285 | JGI IMG/M metagenome (GOLD analysis project Ga0192262, IMG submission 131285) | Enriched cells from koala feces incubated with labeled cellulose particles, San Francisco Zoo, California, United States - Koala_Koa2-3_H3 ... | reverse complement strand
CCTATTTTGCTTCCGGCTGTTTCTGGGGTACCGAATATTATTTTATGAAAGCCAAAGGGGTGGTAGAGACAGCTGTCGGATATATGGGAGGCCATGTGGATAATCCTACCTACGAACAGGTTTCCGGAAAAAACCGGCCATTTGGAAACGACAGAGGTCACGTATGATATTACGCAAACATCGTACGAAGAGTTGGTAAAGTTGTTTTTTGAAACGCATGATTTCACCCAGACAAATGGGCAGGGACCGGATATTGGTCCTCAGTATCTTTCCTGCATCTTTTACGCCACTCCGGAGGAAGAAGAGATAGCTGAAAAATATATTAGTATTCTGGAGGAAAAAGGATATAAAGTGGCTACTTCCTTACGTCCGGCTACTACTTTCTGGCGGGCAGAAGATTATCATCAGCAGTATTATGAGCATAAAGGATCCACTCCTTATTGTCATATCTACAGAAAGATCTTTTAATCTGTTCAGTACATCAAATAAAAAAATCCTCTTCAGGTGACAGAAAAGACCTGAAGAGGATTTTGTATAAGCCAATGGGTGTTTTAAAAGTGAATGTTTATACCGAATGTAACCTGGGATAAATTCAGATCAAGCCCCGCGCTATGCGTGTTTATATCGTCAAATGAAGAATAACTATAACCTAACCATCCCAGTTTACTGATAAAGGATATCCTTTCTGATAGGTGAATGGCTACTCCCGGCTGTAACCCCAAACCAAATGTATGAACTCCATCTGCAAAGTCAGAATAGGAATAATGGACAGAACCATCTAAGAAAAAGGATCCCCATTCTTTTTGTACTATATACGAACGGAGGAAAGGGGCGATCCGGAAATTATTATAAGATTCGTCACCATAGGATTCATAATATTGTTTCCGGTGAGTATAACTGATCTCTGTCCCAATAGCCCATTTATCAGCGAATTTATATCCGATCTCCGGTGAGATCCCTACACTGGTATTCGTATGGCCGTCTGTACTGGTTACATGGAAATTAATGCCGCCTCCCATCCATGTTTGACCTGTTTCCTGTGCTTTCATACTTACTGTACCGACTAAACAAAGAATGGAAAAAATAAGGAGTCTTTTCATGATAAACAATTTTAAATGAATAAATGATAGAATTCTAGCTATCTCTTTTATTATAAAAGGGTTTATAGTTTGTTTATAGGGTTTTATGTTTGTAAATGTATAATTTTAATTAGATTCCGTGTCAACAAATTAAATTTTCTTTTATAATTTGCACTCCAAAATCTAAAAATGAGTGAAAATGAAAAAGTATTGGCTGTTTTTTGTAGGAATGATCCTCCTTGCATGTAATGCTTCTACTAATGAAGGGACTGACAATTCAGAGAAGCCCGTGGACATACGGATGGAAACCACAGAAGATGTAAAGGACAGATCCTTTGACCAGTTGTTTAAAGCAGTTCCGGATGCCGGAGTAATGGATGAAGCATATAAGTATGTTGGACGTTCTTTTACTGCGATCACTTCTGGTACGTCTGCTGATTATAATTCCATGGTAGCCGGATGGGGTGGTCCCGGAACAATGTTCGGTAAACCGGTTACCTGGTGCTTCCTACGGGCCAACCGGTATACATTGGAATATATCCGGAAAGAGCAGACTTATACGATGGCTTATTTCCCGGAACAATACAATGACCAGGTACTTTTTCTGGGAAGTAAGACCGGACGGGATACGGATAAGATGAAAGAATCCACGCTCACTCCTGTAGAAACACCTTCCGGAATGATGGGATATAAAGAAGCTGAAGCGATTATTGAGTGCAAATTGGTGGAGATCACTTCTGTCACACCGGATGATTTTTATCTCAAAGAAGGAAAAGACTTTGTGATAGAAGGATATGAAGATGCCGGAGATTACCATAAAATGGTGTTCGGTGAGATCACGAAAATCTGGGTAAAGAAGTAATTTTCTTAAAAAGATAGACCTTTTTTTCCGGATGATAGTGTAATCTTTTGCAAGACTACACTATCATCTGGTTTTTTGTATTTTAGGGGTCTTGTTTTTGTTTTTCCAAATTGATGGAACTTAAATCTTTTTTAGTTGTATATTTGCTTTATATATGTCTATTTATTGAAGAAGATGTACGAAGGGATTAGGTAATGAAGCAAAAAATAAATGATTACAAACTCATTCTTATCTGGTTGTTTTTATTCACGATAGCTCCTGTATATGGAAATTGGAAAAAGCCACAGATCATTAACCTGAACAGGGAAATATATAAAGCTGATAATAAGAACTGGTCTATCGGACAGGATGAGAAAGGAATCCTCTATTTTGGAAATGATGTAGGTTTGTTGGAATTTGACGGGATTGAATGGAGATTAAATCAATTACCGAATCAACTGACAGTAAGATCCATTGCTGTTTTGTCTCATCAGACGATTTTTACGGGTAGTTATGAAGAATTTGGGCGTTGGGACCGGGATCTTTCCGGTAAATTAGTGTACACCTCCCTACGGTCATTGATTCCGGATGAAGTTTTCAAAAATGATGATTTCTGGAAAATATGTATAGCGGAAGATGGCGTTTACTTTCAATCCTTTACCTCTATTTACCGGTATGACTATTCAACCGTAGAAAAAGTAAATTATGACAAAGCATTCCTGTTTCTGCATGAGGTCCGGGGGCGTTATCTGGTGCAGGAGATCAACAGCGGATTACTGGAATTAAAAGGGCTTGATGTTTTTTCTCTGGGTGGAAGTGAATTCTTTTATAATACAGATGTGCGGGTAATCCTTCCGTATGGGGAAAATGAGTATCTGATTGGTACAGCTACGAAAGGACTTTACCTCTATGATGGTATTTCATTCCGGACTTTTAACCCGGTCCTATCGGATATTATGAAGAAAAAGGAATTGAATTGTGCCATTTTAAGTTCTAAAGGAACTTATTTTCTGGGAACTATTCTGGATGGTATTTATGAGATCGATAAAGACGGGGAGATCCTGAATCATATCTCTTCTCAAAATTCGCTTCAGAACAATACCATCCTGGCTCTTTATGAAGATAACAGGGAAAATATCTGGGCTGCCCTCGACAGAGGGATCTCTTACATACAGTATCTGGATAACATGAGTTGTATAACCGAACCGGCCGGTAATACCGGTGCTTTTTATGATGTGGAATTATGGCAGGATAAATGGTTTTTAGGTACGAATCAGGGTGTCTTTTATATCCATGCGGATGACATCAACAAGCCGGAGGTATTCCGTAATATGAAATTGATTGATGGCACTCAGGGACAGGTCTGGAAGTTGAAAATGATAGATGGTAAATTGTTTTGTTGTCATAACCGTGGTATCAAAGAGATCCGTCCGGATTTGAAAGTAGTGGATAATTATTCCTTTAGAACGGGAATAAATGACATGGTGAAATATGTTTTTAAAGGACGGGAGGTTTATCTTTTTTCCACCTATAACTCCCTGAAGATTGCTTTGCCCGACAATGGGGAGACCTTTGCTCCACAAGGTATTTCGGAACCCATATCTGCGACGTTTGTGGATCATTTAAATAACATATGGCTCGAACATCCTAATAAGGGAGTCTATCGTTGCCAGTTGAATGATGACTTACAGAGTTACCGGCATTATACCTATTATGGGCAAAGTGAAAATGATGACCTGCCCTATAAACTTTCCTTGTTCAAAGTGGGCGGCCGGATCGCCTTATTAGGGAATGACTCTTTTTTAGCCTATGATGACATAGAGGATTCAATAGTTCCTTTAGAACTCCTGAATAATTGTTTCAGAAATATCAGCGGGCTACAGAAAATCGTAAATATAGATGAAACCCACTTCTGGGCACTTGCACAGAATGCAGTTTATCGTTTTTATTACGACGGATATGAAGCTATATTGTTGGAAAGTTACCATTTAGGATTGAATCTCTCTTTAGTGCATGGTTTTGAACATATTTCTGTTATTAATGATTCTATTCATATGATCTGTCTGGATAATGGAATACTCTATTATAAAAACAGGGATACACAGAAACAGGTAACCCAAACCATTCCTTCTCCTTATCTGTCCTCTCTGGAAATGATGGATCTTTCCGGAAATAAGCTCTATCATCCTCTGGAAAAGGAGGTCCGGGTTCCATATGCCTATAATTCGGTGAATTTTTATTTTATTGCACCTGATATTTATTCTTCCAGCCGTTATTTTCAGTATAAATTGAAAAGCGTGGATCCGGACTGGTCGGAACCGGTGAAGAAAAATAGTGTCACTTATCCGCGTTTATCCCAGGGGAAATATGAATTTCTGGTTCGTACGGTGGATTACACCGGAAATTATTCAGAAGAGATTTCCCTGAAATTAGAGGTGCTTCCTCCCTGGTATCGTTCATATTGGGCTTATATTTTATATGTTACCGGATTTATATTACTTGCTTATGGAGCATGGTTATTTATCCTCCGGAGATACAGGAACCAGTATCTGCATCAGATTCGTATGGAAGAGATGAAACGGTTGCAGGAACTAACCGGTGAATTACAGGATGAGGTGGAGCGTAAAAATGCGGAATTGCTGACTCAAACCTTTTTCATCATTAACAAAAATGAACTGATCCTTAAACTAAAGGATCTGATCGATGATTTTTATTCAAAAAATAAAACGTCGGCAACTACTCAGTTTTACCAGAAAATAAATAGTCATCTGAATAATAATATGAATACGGAGGATGACTGGAAAATGTTCCTGATCAAATTTGAGGAGAAACATACTAACTTCTTCAAACACATGAAAACACTTTATCCGGAGCTGACCAGTAATGATCTCCGGTTATGTGCCTGCCTTAAGCTTAATCTGGAAACAAAAGAGATTGCCTCCTTGATGAATCTTTCCGTAAAGGCGGTGGAAAATAACCGTTATCGCTTAAGAAAGAAAATCAGACTTACCCGGGATCAAAATTTAAATGATGTATTTGTGAATATTTAAATCGTTTTTAATCAGTAGTTTAATTTCTTTTTGAGTGGTAAAAGGGAGTTCCTTCAAGTGTTAAAATCAACTCTTAGGTGATTAAGGGGAATAAACTTTTTATAACATCTTTTTGTTTTAAGGATAAATTTGACTCAAATCTAATATCCAAACGTATAAACATATTAAAAACAAACTACGGAAAGCACTGTATCCTCTTATATAGAAAAAGCTTCCTTTTTGTCTGCTTGGTATGTTTATTGTTACATATAGATTTTTGCCTAAAAATTTATTGTCTAAATTAAAAAGTTAACTTATGGAAATAAAACCAAAAGGAGCGTCCATTGGGAAAGATCGACCTTCTGTCTTTTGGAGAAAATCACTATTTCTTTCTTGCTTCCTCTTACTGAGTATCTCTTTTATGTACGGACAGTCAAAAACTGTAACCGGATCCGTGGTGGATAGTGAAAACGAACCTATGATCGGGGTAAACGTGATCATACAGGGAACGACGACCGGTACGGTTACTGACTTTGACGGAAATTACAGTATTTCCGTCGAGCCGGACAATGTCCTGGAGTTTAGTTACATTGGAATGAGACCCCAGACGATCCGGGTGGGTAACCAAACGGTGATCAATGTGGTGATGGAAGATGATGCTACCATGTTGTCCGAAACAGTAGTTATTGGTTATGGTGTGCAAAAGAAAGCCGACCTGACAGGATCTATCGGGAATGTAACGGCCGAGTCTATTATGAGACAACCTGCCTTAAATGCGGTACAATCCATCCAGGGTAAGGTTTCCGGTGTGAATATTATCGGTAATGACCAACCGGGTTCGGAACCTACCATTATTGTCCGTGGATTGGGTACTGCGCTGGGAGGTCGCAGACCGTTATACATTGTGGATGGTTTCCCGGTAGATGATATTAAAAGTATCAACTCTTCGGATATTGCTTCGATCGACATCCTGAAAGATGCCTCTTCTGCTTCTATTTATGGGGTGCGTGCAGCGAACGGAGTCATCCTGGTGACTACTAAAAAGGGAAAAACCGGATCGTCACAGATCAATGTGGAATCCTATGTGGGTATCAAAAACATCCAGAACCGGGTGAAAATGGCCAATGCTTCGCAGTATATTGAGTATTACAACGAAAACCTGGCTTCTACCGGTGCGTCTTACCGGTTGGCAGATGCTTCCCGGCAAATGTATGATACAGATTGGTATGACGAGTTACTCCATACCGGGATAACCACCAATAATGTAGTCTCTTTGTCCGGTGGTACGGAACGGGTAGACTATTTCTTCAGCTACAACTATTATGATGAAAAAGGGTTGTTGGAAGGTCAGAAATACAACCGGACCACGATCCGTAACAATAACGTATATAAGTTTTTCAATAACCGGTTGAAATTCACTCAAAACCTGAATATCTCTTTTTCTAACGAGAGTCCGAAGGACGCCAATGCGTTTAATGAAGCCTACCGCCAGTCTCCTCTGGTTCCTGTGAGATATCCGAATGGAAGATATGGACAGTCGTTTGTCAATACGTCTACCGGAATTGTCGGGTATGACAGACAGGATGAAGAGACCCTGGGAAGGTTGAATTCTATCGGGAACCCTATGTTTAGTATTGCTAACCAGAATGATAAAAATAAAACGGTTTACATTCAGGGGGGTATGGAAGGTGAAGTCCGGATTTTTGATTTCCTGAAATTCAATTCCCGTCTGGGGGTTACCAAGAATTACCTGACGAACCGTGGATTCAATGATATCCGGAATGCCTGGTTGAACAGTGATCCTACCCGTACCCTGGAGGAGTTCAATCGGTATAAAGAAGCGGAACCTACTTCTACCACCTATGCAAATAACTCGTTTAAAGTGGAAGATAAAGAGTATTTCAGGTGGATCTGGGAAAATTATCTGACTTTTAATCAATCCTTTGACAGACATAACGTAGAGGTGGTGTTGGGTGCTTCCCGCGAAAAAACAAATATTGGAAAAGAGATGTTTGCTTTGGGATATGATGTTCCGGAAAAGAGCCAGTACTGGAATGTGAATCTGGCATCTGACCAGTATGCTAAAACGGTCAGACAAACCTATTTCACTCCACGTGCCCTGGCCTCTTATTTTGGCCGTCTGCAATATAATTACGATAATAGATATTACCTGTCTGCCACAGTAAGACGGGATGGTTCCAGTACGTTCCGTTCCAGTGGAGATTATTGGGGTACATTCCCTTCTGTAGGGTTAGGATGGACGATCTCCAGAGAGAGTTTCCTGCAGGATGTGGAATGGCTGGATTTTCTGAAATTGCGTGGTACATGGGGTAAGTTAGGAAACCAGGATGTTCCCCTGAATGTCTCTCAGATCCTGACAGACCCGGGAAGTGCAAGCTATAACTATGTCTTTGGTCCTAATCAGGATCTGGTTTACGGAGCAGCCTATGGTACACCGGCTGTAGGGTTGACCTGGGAGATCACAAAAGAATGGGGACTTGGGTTTGATATGAATACACTGCAGGATCGGCTGACGTTTAATTTCGATTACTATGAAAAGAGAAATACCAACACAATTCTCCATGTAAGTCCGGTATTGAATTCTCCTTATAGCCAGGATTATTATGCTCATGGGGCTGAAGTGAAAAACAATGGGATTGAGTTAGCTATTGGCTGGAGTGATCAGTTGAAGAACGGGTTGTACTATGAAATAAGTGCCAACTATTCTTATAATAAAAACCGGGTGATCAGTATAGAACCTGGATATGACGGATCCACCGGTGGTAGCCTTGCCAACGGACAGATCACCAAACGACTGGCAGAAGGACAACCGCTTTATGCCTGGTGGATGTTTGAAGCGGATGGAGTCTGGCAGACACAGGAAGAAATTAATAATGGTGCTACCTATGGAACTCCGGCTCCCGGCTATCTGAAATATAAAGACCAGAATGGTGATGGCATCATTGATGACCGGGATAAAGTGTATATGGGATCTTATCTGCCAACCTCGAATTATGGGATCCATGTAGGTTTGGGATATAGAAATTTTGACTTCAATATCGATGGATATGGGGTAGCTGGGAATAAAGTCTATAATGGTCTGAAAGGAACCCGTATTGACGGAGGAGAAAATGTGACGTTAGAGACCTTTAAAAACAGATGGACCGGTCCGGGTTCCACCAATGTAAATCCGGGAGCTGACCGGGATGCCTATGCTTCCAGCTATTATCTGGAAAGTGGGGCTTTCTTCCGGGTAAATAACATTACTCTGGGATATACATTCGAGGATCTGGTGATGCCGGGTACGAAGCTACGCTTATACTTCACTGCACAGAATCCATTTGTTATTACCGGATATTCCGGATTTACTCCGGAGATCAATTCGGATGGAGATCCCCGGTTGACGACAGGTGTGGAGCTTTCCGCTTATCCGTCTACCCGTAACTTCCTGTTTGGTGTGAATATCCAGTTTTAACTATCAAATATCTATAGAATTCATATGAAAAGAATATATATAAGCCTGTTAACCTGTGCAATCCTTTGCACAACAAGTTGCAATGACAGTGATTTCCTGGATGTCAAATCACAGGAAAATGTAGAAGCAGAAGACCGTGATGACGTATTTACTCCTGAAATGTTTGTAAATGGAGTATATGGTATGTTTACTGAGTGGGACTACGCGTTTTCCTATCTGGGGATTACAGAAATTATGTCTGATAATGCGGATAAGGGAAGCTCCCCCACAGACACGGGAACTGATAAAGATGTGTTGGATAACCTGACCTTCACTCCGTCTACCGGTTCGTTCGGTGAGATGTGGGCTAACTGGTACACCGCGATCGGCCGTGCTACCCAGGCGATTGAATATACAGAAGATTATGGCCTGACGGATAATGCCTATAAAAACCGTCTGATTGGTGAAGCAAAATTCCTTCGTGCTTTAAATTATTTTTTCCTGGTTCGTGGCTGGGGTGGAGTTCCTATCCAGGAATATAGCCTGGATGAGCGGTCTTCGGCTACTGAAGTATATGCTTATATTGAAAAGGATCTGTTGGATGCCATAGAGGTATTGCCACTGAAAAGTGAGTATGAATCCAAAGATCTGGGACGTGCCACTAAGGGAGCTGCCCAGGGACTGCTCTCTAAAGTCTATCTCTATCAACAAAAATGGCAGGAAGCCTACAACTATGCGAATACTGTCTTGACTTCCGGCCAGTATGCTCTGCATCCTGATTATGAAGAACTATGGCGTGTGGAAACAGAAAACGGCTCCGAATCTCTTTTTGAATTCCAGGGTAGAGGAGAACAGATCGCTCACGGTATTCAACAGTATAGTGAAACCCAGGCACCTCGTGGTGGTGATGGTGACCTATCTTATGGATGGGGATTCAATGTGCCATCGGATAATTTGTTGAAAGCTTTTCAGGATGAAGGAGATGAGATCCGTATGTATGGTACGATCATCTTCCGTAATCAGATTTTATATGATGGAAGAAATGTAGGTGCTACTGAAAATCCGATGTATAATATGAAAGCTTATTCCAGCGCTACACAAACAGCAGCAGATGGTGACAAAAATATCCGTTACCTCCGTTTAGGTGAGATATATCTGATCCGTGCGGAAGCAGCGAATGAGTTAGGAAATACAGCGCAGGCAATCTTAGACCTGAACGAGATTAGAGCCCGTGTAAACCTGAATCCGACCACTGCTTCTTCACAGGCAGACCTTCGGAAAGCGATCTGGCATGAACGTCGCCTGGAACTGGCATTTGAACATGACCGTTGGTTTGATCTGGTGCGTACTGGTGAAGCAGCGGAAGCTATGAGAGCAAATGGCAAGAACTTCATTGTTGGTAAACACGAATTATTCCCAATCCCTTATCAGCAATTATTGGATACTCCAAATATTGAGCAGAATCCGGGTTGGTAATTTATTTTGATGAATTATTTAGGAAAGAGGGGGAGTTACTCTCCCTCTTTTTTCCCTGATAGGAGGTTGTGTTTTTAGAAGTAATTATTCATAATAGAGTATTAATTCTCCTCAAGAGGGGAATTAAAATAACAACAAACAAGAAGATGAAAAAATTTTGGTTAACAATTGGGGTGTTGGCAGGTATGATGGGGAGTTCCTTATCGGCTCAATACAACAACCCGCAAATGGATCAGTTTATTGATGATTTGATGAATAAAATGACCCTCGAAGAGAAATTGGGGCAGTTAAATTTGCCAAGCTCCGGGGATATTGTGACCGGGCAGGCGAAAAGTAGTGATATCGGTGAGAAAATTAAGAACGGACAGGTCGGAGGACTTTTTAATATAAAAGGAGCAGAAAAGATCCGCGAAGTACAAAGAGTCGCTGTGGAAGAGAGCCGCATGGGTATTCCTTTGCTGTTTGGTATGGATGTGATTCATGGGTATGAAACGGTTTTTCCCATACCTTTAGGAATTGCTGCTACCTGGGATATGGAAGCGATTGAACAGTCTGCCCGTATTGCAGCTATTGAAGCCAGTGCAGATGGTATTTGCTGGACATTCAGTCCGATGGTGGATATTTCCCGGGATCCACGCTGGGGACGTTTTCCGAAGGTAACGGAGAGGATCCTTTCTTAGGGGGAGAGATCGCCAAAGCCATGGTGAAAGGTTATCAGGGATATGGCAATACGCTTTATTCCACAAATTCACATATTATGGCCTGTGTAAAACACTATGCGTTGTATGGAGCCGGAGAAGCGGGTCGTGACTATAATACTGTAGACATGAGCCGGAACCGGATGTTTAATGAATATATGTATCCCTATCAGGCTGCTGTCGATGCGGGTGTAGGAAGTGTGATGGCTTCTTTTAATGAAATAGACGGGGTGCCGGCTACAGCTAATAAATGGTTACTGACAGATGTATTACGGGATCAATGGGGATTCCAGGGTTTTGTTGTAAGTGACTATACAGGCGTTCAGGAAATGGTGGACCATGGGATCGGTGATTTGCAAACGGTTTCAGCCCGTGCCGTGAAAGCTGGTTTGGATATGGATATGGTGAGCGAAGGCTTACCGGGAACACTGGCTCAGTCATTAGCTGAAGGAAAAGTTTCCCAGCAGAATATTGATTTGGCCTGTCGCCGTGTGTTGGAAGCGAAATATGTGTTAGGTTTATTTCAGGACCCTTATAAATTCTGTGATCTAAACCGGGCAAAAACAGAGATCTATACGGATGCTCACCGTGCGGTAGCCCGTAAGATCGCTTCTGAAAGTTTTGTTCTGTTGAAAAACGAGCAGGTGTTACCTCTTAAAAAACAGGGAACTATTGCTGTAGTAGGACCATTGGCCAATACACGTTCCAATATGGTCGGAACCTGGAGTGTGGCTGCTAATCTGTCGACTCCTGCCACGGTAGTGGAAGGTATACAGGTGGTTGCCGGGAATCAGGCTAAGGTAGTATATGCAAAGGGAAGTCATTTGATTAGTGATGCTGCTTACGAAGAAAGAGCTACCCTGTTTGGCCGTTCACTGGGTCGTGAGAACGAACCCCGTACGGATAGCCAGTTATTACAGGAAGCGTTGGGCATAGTTAAGGATGCGGATGTCATTATGGCCGCACTGGGAGAGTCCTCAGAGATGAGTGGAGAGTCCAGTAGCCGTTCGGAGTTGGATATTCCGGATGTACAAAAAGAATTATTGGCAGAACTATTGAAAACCGGTAAGCCGGTTGTCCTGGTCTTGTTTACAGGCCGTCCGTTGACCCTGACATGGGAAGATGCGAATGTACCTGCGATTCTGAACGTATGGTTCGGTGGTAGTGAAGCAGCGTATGCTATTGGGGATGTTTTGTTTGGGGATGTAAATCCTTCCGGTAAACTGGTAGCTACTTTCCCGCAGAATGTAGGTCAGATACCTTTGTATTATAATCATAAAATTACAGGCCGTCCGTTGGAACAAGGCCGTTGGTTCGAGAAATTCCGTAGTAATTACCTGGACGTAACCAATGAACCGTTGTATCCTTTCGATTACGGACTAAGCTATACTACCTTTACGTATGGGGATGTGAAATTGAATATGAATGAAGTAACAGCCGGTGGTTCCGTAACAGCCAGCGTAACAGTTACCAACAGTGGAAATCTGGATGGAGCGGAAGTCGTTCAGTTATATATCCGTGATGTGGTAGGAAGCATTACCCGTCCCATAAAAGAACTGAAGGGATTTGAAAAGATTTTCCTGAAAGCCGGGGAAACGAAAACGGTTGAATTTGCGATTACTCCTGAGTTGTTGAAATTCTATAACTATGATTTGAACTATGTCGTAGAGCCGGGAGATTTCGAAGTGATGATCGGAGGCAATAGCCGGGATGTGAAAAAAGCAATTTTTACTTATAAATGATACAGTTGAATATGAAGAGGTTGAATATGTATTACCTGATTATTGGGGTCCTGATCCTGTTTACCGGTTGTAAACAGGGAAGCATTGTTATTCAGGATGAAACGCCTGATATAGGTAGTGTCATAACAGATGAGGCATTATTAGATAGTGTTCAGAGACGAACTTTCCTTTATTTTTGGGATGGAGCAGAACCTAATAGCGGGTTGGCGAGGGAACGGTTCCATGTGGATGGTGTATATCCTGAAAATGATAAACATGTGGTCACTTCCGGCGGAAGCGGATTTGGTATCATGGCTATTATTGCAGGGATAGACCGGGGATATATTACCCGTGAAGAGGGGGTGGAACGGTTTGAACGTATCCTCAACTTTCTGGAAACTGCAGATTCGTTTCATGGTGTTTATCCTCACTGGTGGGACGGTGAAACTGGCAAGGTAAGGGGTTTTAGTGCGAAAGACAATGGGGGAGACCTGGTCGAAACCTCTTTCCTGTTTCAGGGATTGTTGACCCTGCATCAATATTATGTAAACGGTTCGGACCGGGAGCAATCCATTGCAGCCCGTGTGGATAAACTCTGGAGAGCCGTGGATTGGGACTGGCACAGAAATGGGGAAGATGTGCTGTTCTGGCACTGGAGCCCGGAGTTTTCCTGGGAAATGAATTTCCCGATCCGTGGCTATAATGAATGCCTGATCACTTATATTCTGGCGGCCTGTTCTCCAACGGCTGACGTACCTGCCAGTGTCTATCATAAAGGTTGGGGGGAAGGAGGTGCGATCATTGAACCGCATGTTGTGGAAGGTTATCCTTTGAATATGCGTTATCAGGGAACTCAGGCGGGACCTCTTTTCTGGGCACACTATTCTTTCCTGGGGTTGAATCCGAATGGTTTAAAAGATGAATATGCCGACTATTTCCTGGAAATGAAAAACTATACGCTAATCAATCGTGCCTATTGTATTCGTAACCCTAAAGGTTTTGAGGGATATGGAGAAAATAGCTGGGGTTTAACAGCCAGTTATTCAGTGGTGGGGTATGCAGCCCACGAACCATCTGAACACCTGGACTTCGGAGTAATCGCTCCCACAGCGGCACTGTCATCTATTGTATATACACCGGAAGAATCTATGAAAGTCATGCGGAATTTCTATTATAAAGGAGATAAATTGTGGGGACCTTATGGTTTCTACGACGCCTTTAGTGTGACCGATGATTGGTATCCGCAAAGATACCTGGCCATTGACCAGGGACCTATTGCGGTTATGATCGAGAACTATCGTTCCGGATTGTTATGGAATCTGTTTATGAGCCATCCCGATGTACAAATGGGATTAAACAAATTGGGCTTTGATTATCAAGGCAAAAAGTAATAGGGTTTAATGTTTAGGTTCTTCTGATTAAATGGCCTGGAAAAAGTAACAGTTGCTTTTTTCAGGCCAATTTCTTTCTTCTACATACGAGTTTTTGTAAATATCTCTCATTTCTCATACCCTGTCTTGTCCTGAATATGGTGGACTTTTATTACTATAAATCCTATATATGGTGAATACCCCGCACAACAGCCGGAAATTCTTCATGATTTTCCGGCTGTTTATTTTATTTGAAGGTTTTTATTTCTTCTGGTAATTCAGGATCACTTTCACGGGGAAGTGATCGGAAGGAAGACGGGCGATATTCTTTTCCAACGAGATCTCAGAAGGGAAATCCCCGGATTTTACGATGTCATGCTCTGTAGCAGGAGATCGATAGGTATCTGTCAGAATTCCATATCTTTCTACTTTAAATTCAGGACTTACGAAAATATGATCAATCCGGCTATCCGTTTTAATATTCGTATTGAAGTTATTGAATGTTCCGTTCAATGCATAACGTACGGCGGCCTTTTCATAGGAGTCATCAAACAAAGGTGAATTGTTTAACACATGGTAACTTTCGTTGTTCTGGTCCACATTGAAGTCGCCTGTTACGATCACAGGATCATTGCCGCACATTTCGCCTACCTTTTTTAATACCAATTTAGAACTTTCCCGCCGTGCTTCTACTCCTACATGATCCATGTGCAGGTTGAAGAACCATAGCTTCATCCCATTTTCTTTGTCCTGCAATTCCGCATAAGTGCAAATACGGGGTAATACAGCATCCCATCCCTGATTGGGATAGTCTGTCTGTTCGGACAGCCAGAAATGACCTGATTTGATTACTGTATATTTATCTTTTTTGTAGAAAATGGGTGAGTATTCTCCTGCTGTTTTACCATCATCGCGTCCCACACCCACATACCCATATTGTGGCATTTCCCGCAGCATATCATTTAACTGGTTATGCAGGACTTCCTGTGCGCCGAACACATCGAAATCGTTGTAGGTCACCAACTGGCAAAGAACCGGACAGCGTTGTTGCCAGCCATTTCCTTTTTTAGCATCGTCTGAACTGTCATACCGGATGTTGTAGGAACCTACGGTCAATTGTTGTGCCTGTATATGTAGCATGCACAGGGATACTAAGAGTAAACTATAAAAGATCTTTTTCATATTCTATTTAATTAGTAGTTATCATTCGCTTCGCTTATTATTAATCAAGGAGTCAAAGGAGTTAAGAATAATATAATTTTATAACTGAACTCCTTGGACACCTTGAACGGCTAATCCAGTTCTTTACTAAAAGAGTAGGGTACATCTGCTTCCTGAATACCTCGCTTCTTATTGGCTTCCGGACTCATTTCAAAAATAATGGTTCCTCCTTTCAACAAATCTCCGTGTGTCAGATAGTTTTTAGTATAGTTTTTACCGTTTACTTTCATCGACTGGATATAGCGGTTTTCTTCTCCGTTATTATTTGCTTTGATAGTGATTTGTTTTCCGTTTTCCAGATGAATTTTTGCTGATTCGAACAGAGGAGAACCCAGAATGTACTGGTCTGTACCCGGACAGACAGGGTAGAAACCTAAAGCAGAGAAGACGTACCAGGCAGATGTCTGGCCATTGTCTTCATCTCCACAGTAGCCGTCAGGTGTATAAGAATATAATTTGTCCATGATCTCCCGGGTCCAGTATTGCGCTTTCCAGGGTTCTCCGGAATAGTTATACAGGAATACCATGTGCTGGATCGGTTGGTTACCGTGGGCATATTGTCCCATATCCATTACCTGCATTTCCCGCATCTCATGGATCATGGACCGGCTTTTCATCCCCCATGAACCGGGAACAATGAAAACAGAATCCAGCATTTGATTGAATACCTGTTTGCTTCCCATCAGGTCAATCAATCCCTGGGGGTCATGGAGGACAGACCAGCTATAGTGCCAGCTGTTTCCTTCGGTGAAGTCACGGCTCCAGTCGGTCGGATTAAATGGTGTGCGCAGGGACCCGTCCGTATGTTTTCCACGCATCAGGTTGTGGGTTGGGTCAAACAGGTTTTTATAGTTCATCGCTCGCTGGCCATAGATTGCGATCTCTTCCTGTGGGCGATTCAAGGCCTGTCCTAATTTATAGATACACCAGTCATTATAAGCATATTCCAGTGTGCGGGCCACATTCTGCGTGATCCGTACATCGCAGGGAATATAGCCATACTGGTTATATTCCTGATATCCGGTACGGCCGGTAGAGGACACGGTCGGATGTACACTGTTCGCTCCATGTAGTACCGCTTCCCAAAGGGTTTCGATATCATGTCCTGTTAATCCTTTCAGGTAGGCATCTGCTACTACAGAAGCTGAATTATTCCCTACCATACAATCCCTGTGTCCCGGACTGGCCCATTCCGGCAGGAATCCACTCTCTTTGTACGCATTGGCTAATCCTTCCTGCATTTTGACATTTATGGATGGATAGAGCAGGTTCAGGAAAGGGAAGAGGCAGCGGAACGTATCCCAGAATCCGGTGTCTGTGAACATATAACCTGGCAATACTTTTCCATTATATGGACTGTAATGCATAATGTTTCCGTTAGCATCTACTTCGTAGAAGCTTCTGGGAAATAGCAGGGAACGATAGAAACAGGAATAGAAGGTTCGTAAGTTATCTATGTTATCGTCTTCTATTTCTATTTTGCTTAATGTGTCGTTCCAGATCTCTCTTCCTTCCCGGACGATCTGATCGAAGCTGTTATTCCCTACTTCTTTGAGATTGATCTCCGCTTGTTCGTAACTGATAAAAGAGGAGGCTACTTTCGCATGGACCACTTCATTGCGTTCAGTAGAGAATCCGATAATGGCCCCGGCATGGTCTTCAAGGGATTCGAGTTCGTTTTTGCGAATTTCTCCGTCACCTACAGTTGCGATGTATGAAAAAGGTTTATCAAAAGTGATCACAAAATAGTTTTTGAAATTCTCCGGAACTCCGCCACTGTTACGGGTAGTGTAACCAATGATTTTGTTTTCTTCCGGGATCACTTTCACATAAGATCCTCTGTCAAAAGCATCCACCACAATGTAGGATTTCTCACTTTCCGGGAATGTAAAGCGAAACATGGCGGCCCGGTTGGTCGGAGTGATCTCTGTTGTAATATCATGGTCTGCGAGGTGTACTTTGTAGTAATGGGGTTTTGCCACTTCTGCTTTGTGGGAGAACCAACTGGCCCGTTTGTCTTCATCGAATACGGCTTTGCCAGTGACCGGCATAATCGAGAATTGTCCGTAGTCGTTGATCCATGGACTGGGTTGATGCGTTTGTTTAAATCCGCGAATCTTGTCTGCGGTATACACATACGTCCAGCCATTTCCCATCGTGCCGGTCTGCGGTACCCAGAAATTCATTCCCCACGGACGGGCAATGGCCGGATAGGTGTTTCCTGTCGAAAGTTCATACTTGGATAGAGTCCCGGTCAGAGTGTACACATGGTCAATCGGATCTTTTTTCTTTCGGCCCTCTGCCGGCAGTACGGTAGAGATGCCAATAACAATGATTAAGAGTGTTTTCAGTTTGTTTTTGAAATGCATAAAAGTACTATGGTTAATTTATAAATGTGTTTTTTGCAAGTGTTTTTCAAAACTGCTTTTTCATTAAAAAGATCTGTTTTTCGTTTACACAAATTCATCTTTGGGCTCAAAGTTATTGTTTTTGGAGAAAGAAAAAAAGGATTCATTTGTATTCTTTATCCGGAGAAAAAGGGAGGGAGCAACAATTTATCATTTGCACTTGTTCTAATTTTCCATTGAAAATGTAAAAAAAATAAGTTATGAGTAGACGAGAAGAACTGGAACGCCAGATAGCAGATATGGATGAACAGATTAAGAATGCTCCGGCAGATACGCCACAGGATGTACTGGATGCCTGGAGAAATGAATATGACGCGTTGTCTTTTGATTTGAATAATCTATATGATGATATGGAGATCGATATTCCGGAATGATGGACTAAAAAATTAATTGGTACGCAAATGATACAGATTAGACAAGATGGCCACAGATCATAATTTATATTTCTCTTAAATAAATAGCTGTGTAAATCGGTTTTATCTGAATCATCTGTGTGCTAAAGATGTTCGTTAGCCCCTGAATTTTCGTCTCAGATACCGGAGTCCGAGGCATACCCCCGTAATAGATACAAGGGTTCCTCCGAGCATGGTAGTCCACATCAGGATATTCCATAGAAGAGGACGTTCAGCAAGGAACTTTATTTTAAATGAGTGCATGGCCTGATATGTCCAGTGATGTGCTCTTTGTTTTTTATTGAAATAGCGGACAGAAGCACTGGCCGGATCAATATAGTAAATGCTCCTGTCCGGGTCATTTACTTTTACTTTGTATACCGGCAGAGGAAGCTGCCCGGTGAGACTTAGGTAATAATTATCGTATGCTGTCATCAGTTGAATCTCTTTTTCTTCAGGATGAATTTTTTCTATATAGAAAAGAATGTCCTTTTCCTGAAGAGATAATTTCCGGGGTAGAGTGTCAGCCGCATGAAAAAATAGGGGTTGATCACCCATAATTGTTTTGTAATAGGGAATGGTTCCGAAATGGCTCCATTCGATCCTTTTGATTTGTCCTTCATACTCTTTCAGGAGCGTACGGTAGTCCATGTTGTAGTTTTCCGGTTGAATAGGTATTGGCTTGTATATTCTACTTCTTATTTCCGGATTGTGGACTTTTACCAGCCAGTCCGGCAGATTAGCCAGTGACATCATACCGCTGAAAACAAAAGTAAATACAAATATGCCAAATACCAGTCCGGTCAGATGATGCCATTTCCAGATGGTTTTACGGTAGGGGGAAAATTCGTATCGCTTCCGTTTCCGGTGTTTATAAAAGCTACGAACTCCCATCATAAGGCCGGTCAGACATAAGAAAGAACCTATTCCTGAGAGCCAGATGACAGTCTCAGACCAGTAGTTGGTCCGCTGGCGGAGTGTTGTGAAATAGATCCAGTGAGGGATGGCGCCGAGCCATGCCCACAAACGGCTTTTTTAGTGGTAAGCTGAAGGACTTCGCCTGTCCGGGAGGAAATGTAGAGTTGATGCCGGAGAGCATCTGCATAATGGAATTTATAAATAGGAAATTCAGCTTTTAATCTGCCGAAAGGGATCCATTGATCTACCTGGTAGAGTGTATCAATCCGTTCAATAGGTTCCGGGTACCATCGGGAGGCAGTTTGGCGAATGGTTTCTCCGGTAACAGGTAAAACTGTCTGGGATCTGTCTGCCGGAAAAATGAACTTGTCTTTATGGGTTCCTACATGGAACAGGATTTGTCCCTGTTGTTTTTCTATGGTCAGACTGTGGATCGTCTCACCGGAAGGAACCCATTGGAATATTTCCTGTACAGCGGGCAGATCTGTTAGCGGGATAGGTTCTTTGTTTTTCCATTTTTCTCTTTCCTCCACTTTGGGGAACGTATGGTATATCATCACAAAACCGGAAAGAAACCAGATCAGGAAAAGGATACTGAGCAGTGTGCCCATTATCCTGTGTAGGGATCGTATGAAACCGATAATCATATTTGTTCCTTTAAAGAGTATAAGAAATACCTGCCAGATAATTTCGTGGCATAGCTGGTACGATCTGTTTACCTAATGATTCATTGAAGTATTCTTTGTTAAACAGGTTGTTTACCTGAAATGACAAAGTCACTTTGTTTTTCAGGCGGTAGGTTGCACCCAGATCAGCCAGCCAGTAGGAAGGATAATAGAAATGGTCTGCTATGGTACGATATACTTTATCGTTATAGGTAAGATCAAAGTGGATACCAGCTCCTTTTACTATTCCTTTTTCTGCCGTCCACATGGCTCCGGCAATAAAAGTGTTTTTGGGTATATAAGTGAAACGGTTTCCCTGTTCGGGATCTACGTTCATCCATGGGTTGGAGGCTATGGCACCTGTTTTAGAGTCTGTGTAGGTATAGCCTGTAAAAGCTGAAAATCCATGGACCGGTTGGAGGCGGATTTCTATATCAAACCCTTTGGAATCTATGCGACTAACCTGCCCCACTACACTTTTCAGGATGATATCTTCTCCGGTTCCTACTTCTACTCCTGTTTTCAGCGTTTTATTGACATTATTTTTCCGGATGAAAAAGAAGCTGCCTTCTATACTTAATATGTTTTTCCAGAAATATCGTGTTCCCACTTCCACCTGGTAACCTGTCTGGGGTTTAAATATTTCTCCCCGCTGATCCGGTGTATATTCCTTACCCTCTTTGTCTACATAGATGGTTGTTTCGCTGAAAAATGTGCGGTAAGGCTGAAAGAAGGAACTAATAGAACCGTAAAGGGAGAACCCGGGTAGAGGAAGGTAAACCAATCCCGCCCGGTAGGTGAATGAGTTATTGAGGATACGGGCAAAATCATCCACCGGAGGAGTATCACATTCGTTTTTTCCATCATTGGCTGTTGTCCGGGCGTATTGAAGGTTATAGTGGTCGTAACGTCCTGCCAGTAACAACTTCATTTTATCATTGAATTCAATCAGATCCTGCAGATAGACCCCATGCAGATAGTTGCGATAGATATTGGCATAGCTGAAACGGGTTTCCATATAACCCATGCTGTGTGGATGATAAACAGATACTTTAGAGTAAAGTCCCGGACCTGTTACGTCTGTTCTTAACTGATACCCCGTATAACTAATCCGGTCTATATAGCTAAAGGAATAGCCGCCGGTATAATGGTGCCGGATCTTCCCGGTATAAAATTTACCGGAAAATTCGAGCTGATTAGCCGTTGTTTTGTTCAGGTGCTGAAAGCGTAGTGGGGAATTAAGTGTTACGGTATCCAGGCAGATATATGTTTTTTCATGGTCGCTATTCAGATAATAATGCCTGTAAACCGGTTCGGAGGAGGTCAGATAGTTCAGTTCTTCCGTACTGAAATAATCAATATCATCATCGAAATAACTGAATCGCTCTTTGATTTGTAAAGCATCACTTATTTTGTAGGTATACGTAGCAGCGATGTTCCAGGCATTATTTTCAGAAAGTCGGATTCATTGTTATAACGGGCTTTCCGGTTTAATCCGGGTAGCATATCCAGTTTAGCATAGGCCTGCGTGCCGTCTGAATGATAGATATCATGGTTCACCAGTTTGGGGAGTCCGATCTCGGTGGCATAAAAATCCCGGTTAAAACCTCCGCGTATATCTAATAATCCATTTTTCCCGGTTTTAATATCTATAGCTCCATATCCCGAGAAACGTTTGTTTTTGTTATCTCTCCAACCATCTCCATCTGCTATATGGACTGAGAAGTAACTGTTTACCCCTTCTGTGAGTGTACCTCCCAGTCCCATAGTGGCTTGTTTGGTGTTATAGCTTCCATAGGTTAACCGGGTATAGACAGTCTTTTGTGCGACCGGCTGTTTGCGGTTAATATTCAAAAGTCCTCCTACTGCCGAATTGCCATATAGGACGGAGGCAGGTCCTTTCAGGTATTCGATGGATTCAATCGCGGATAGATCCATAAAAGGATAGGAGTTGGCAATAGCTGTTCGTTCATCCCGCATACCATCTATTAGTACCGGGATATGGTCGAAGCCACGGGCACTGATTTGCTGGAAACCTCCGTAGGAAGTTTGTACCCGTATGCCGGGGAGGAATTTACCAGCATTCTGTATGTCCTGCACTCCATAAAGTTCGAGGACAGAAGCGTCCACGGCACTACTTGTCACTGGTAGGAATTTAGCAGGAACATCCAATTTCAGGATCGATACTTTTCTTTGCCTGGTTGTTTCTACGACTACTTCATTCAGGTTGAATATAGTGTCTGTAAAGTTTGTATATTCTATTGGTTCTTGTGCAATAGTTGGAACGGCTATAAGTGCGGCAGCCGTAAGAAATAAAAATTGTTTTTTCATTGTTTTGTTATTGTTTGTAATAAATAAATAGGTCTACCGGATCTGTTCCCGTAACAGTTTTTCCGGTTTTCCACCGGTTTGTTGGTCCGGAAGACAGGTCTGTGACAAAAAAGACATAGGGATAACAGGTCCTGCACCGCGGTGCATAGACATAAGATAGTCTTCTCCTATAAGGAGAGACAACGGATCTTCCACTCTCATGAGTTTTTGAATAAGTAAGATTAATAAATGGTCTTCCTGGCCCCGGGAGGACTTTATTTCCTTATTCAGGCAGGTTTCCTGACTTCATTCTGTAAAAGTGACCTTCCCGGGAGCCCTGTTATTATCCCAGTGGTATGAAAGAATACTTTTACATGCCGTGTGACGGCGATGAATGTTTACAGTAGCGGGCACTGCTCCGGATTCACACCGGATTCCCTTTTATACAACGGCAGAAAACCGTTGTATCACCTGAATCAGTTGCAAAGGTAGATAAAAATGGGTATCCTGTGAGAAACCTATGAAATATGTTCTATGAAAAGATTCCGGATAATTTTTCAGATTATTCTATCCTTTTTCTTTTTCAATTTGTTGATATGACAGATACTAAAGATAGGAGTTGTAAAATGTATACAAAATATGATGGGATGATATCCTCCATGTCAGAAAAAGAGAGGCTGCTCGTTGAAGAATTTATCCGGCGTTGCACATATGTTGTTATAGGTACAAATCATGAAGAGTACGGAGTTAGACTTTCTTCTTTGGCTAACCTACCGGGTCAGTCTCTGGACGCGTTTTATTTTGTATCCCATCTGCGTTCCCAGAAAGTTGTGAATATAATGGGAGATCCGGTGTGTGAGATCATCATGTTTAAAGAGGATGGTAGTGAGTTAATCATCCGGGGATCCGGAGAGATCGTGACGGATATAGCATGTAAAAAGTTGAAATGGGAGTCTGGTATGGTTTCCTGGTATCCAGGTGGCCCTGAAGATGAAAATTTTTGTCTTGTCCGCCTGACCCCTGAGTCTATCCGGTGCCGGATCTGTTCTTCCGGGGAGAACTGAACAGTAGCCTGTTTATAATATCAGATATACAGCTATCATATGGCAGATACTTCCTATTACCACAAATACATGGAAAACAGTATGCATATATTTTTTTGCTTTCCATGAATAAAAGATAGCCCCTGCTATATAAGAAACCCCACCGGCAATCAGCCAGTAAAGTGAGTTCATCCGGCCGGACAAAGAAAGCGTATCTACCAATGGTTTAAAGGCGATCAGAATACTGCATCCCATCCCTATGAAGCAAATTGTTTCCAGATGGCTGTGTTCTTTTAGCTTGCGGAAGCTCAGCATGGTTCCGGTAATAGCTGCCAGACTATTGATGGCAAATAGTGACCATCCCCATAAGCCGACATCCCGTAGGACCAATAGGGTGAAAGGGGCATAAGTGCCTGCAATATGCATATAAATCGCACTATGGTCCCATTTGCGCCAGATTTCCCGTCTGTTTATATGACGGCAGGCGTGGTAGCAGGTGGAAGTGAAATAGGAGAGAAGCATCCCTGCGAGGTAAAGGATGACACTAAGGAGTGCCCATTTGCTCCCGTTGCTGAAAGCAAAAGATAAAAGGTAGTAACTGCCGGTGATCCCTAACATAAGTCCTATCCCATGGGAGAGAACATTCGCCCTTTCTTCTTCTTTTGTGTAAAACCTCAGGCTACTCATCTGCTCAAAGGTAGGGGAAAAATGTGAATAAGAGACCGTAATCCCTAAACTTTTGTTTTTAAACACAAAGAGTCTATTACGCATCTTCTCCCTTCGCGCAGCTGACAATCCAGTGAATACCATATTTGTCGGTAAACTCTCCGTATAAATCTGCCCAGAATGTTTTTTTGTAACGGTAGAGTGATTTCTCCACCGGCTGAAAGTCCTTCAAACAGGTTTCTGACTTCCTCTTCTTCCTGGATACTCATGGCGAGAGTTATGTTATCGCCTACCTGTACCGGCTTGTCAGAGGTAGTATCTGCTCCCATTAATAGCATTGAATCGCCTATGGGCAAAGCTATGTGAAGTATTTTTTCTTCATCTTCTTTTGCCAACGGGTGATCTTTCTCCGGGTTGTCTTTATGACGCATTACGTACACAAATTCTCCTCCTAATACGGATTTATAGAAATTGAAAGCCTCCTCACAGGTTCCGTTATATCTTACATACGGTTCTATTTTTCTCATTTCTTCTTTATTTAATTAAAAACGTGTAGTGACTGAATAAAATAACTTTCTGGTAATAGAAAATGTTCAGATCTATTTATCTTGTGTATTACAATTCTAAACAGTCACATCTTAAAAAATATAAAGCCAGGGAGATGTGGTATTAATCAGAAATAGTGTATCTTTACAGCCTATGTTTAAAGCGAAGAAGGAAATTGTGAAGTAAATAACCATCAGCATTTTGCTGTGGTTATCCCTTAAATTTTACTCGGGCATATTCTTGTCAGAGTTATTGTTGTATCCATACATCACATAAAATTTAAACATAATGAGTAAAGAAAATAAAACAATTTTCGATTTCGATTTCAGCTTAATCTACGAATACTTCGCCAACATAGAGCGACAAGGTCCCGGAAGTCCTGAAGCAACTATCAAAGCACTAAGTTTTATCGACAATCTGACTGACCAGTCCCGTATAGCCGACCTTGGCTGCGGAACAGGGGGGCAGACGATGGTTCTGGGACAGCAGGCGCCCGGACACATCACCGGACTGGAACTCTCATCTGATTTCGTTGACATATTCAACCGCAATGCCGCAAAGCTGGGTTTGCAGGAGAAAATAAAAGGTATTACCGGATCAATGGATGATCTGCCCTTTGAAAAAGAATCGTTAGACCTCATCTGGTCAGAAGGTGCAATCTATAACATTGGATTTGAACGTGGCCTGACCGAGTGGCGGGAATACCTGAAAAAAGACGGATACGTGGCTGTAACCGAGGCAACCTGGTTTACGGAGGAACGTCCGGCAGAGATTCATGATTTCTGGATGCTGCACTATCCGGCGATAGATACCATTCCGGCTAACGTAACTCAAATGCAGAAAGCAGGATATATTCCGGTGGCAACTTTTATACTCCCTGAAAATGCTGGACAGACCATTATTTTGCTCCGGCAGTAATAGCACAGGAGAAAATCCTTGCCAAATATCCCGGTAATGAAGGAGTGGCTGAATTTATCGCAGCTCAACGCCATGAAGCTGTTTTATACAACAAGTATAAAGAGTACTACGGGTATGTATTTTATATAGGTAAGAAGATATAAGAAACAGTTGTAATCAGTAAAGTTCTTCCGGTAGGGAATGTCCTGCCGGAAGTTGCTGGTTCAAAAACTTTCATTTCATAGATTTACCGTATATTTACATTCATGAGATCTTCCCCAACTAACCGTGTAGAGTGACCCATGCCGTATATTCCGGCAGTATCCATGACGGTCATATCGGGATCAATCCCGGTGCATAAAACATCTGGTTCTACTTTTTATTAGTGGTAGATTTTGAATTTTTAATGACCATTTTTTATCCTTTTCCTTCCCGGATTGTTTTCTTTAAAAAAAAGAATGTTATGATTTTACTGGAACCTTTTCATACGGATGAATTGAATTTAAAGAATCGGGTGGTGATGGCACCTATGACACGTACACGGGCGGACAATCCGGAGTTGGCGGCTAACGACCTGATTGCGGAGTATTACGGCCAACGGGCTTCGGCCGGGCTTATCATTACCGAAGGAACGCATGTGAGCCGGATGGCAAGAGGCGCCATCCGTGTGCCTGGTATTTATACCCCGGAACAGATTGCAGGCTGGAAAAAGTCAACCGCTGCAGTGCATGGGAAAGGAGGTAAGATCTTTGCCCAGATTTGGCATGAAGGAAGGTTGAGTCTACCCGAAGTCCTGGACGGTCACCTGCCGATGGCTCCTTCGGCGATTAATCCGGGTACGAAAGTTTTCTCGCCCAAAGGTGGATTTAAGGATACCACCACACCTCATGCCATGACAATAGAGGAGGTGAAACAAACGGTACAGGATTTTGCACAGGCCGCTGCCAATGCGTTGCAGGCAGGTTTTGACGGAGTGGAAATTCATGCGGCCAACGGCTACCTCTTCCATCAGTTTTTTATGAAATGTGCCAATACTCGTACGGATGCCTACGGAGGAAGTATAGAGAACCGCTGCCGTTTCCTGTTTGAAGTACTGGAAGCCATCCGGGCAAAGATAGATGTAAAGAAGGTTGGGATACGTTTATCTCCTCTGCTAAACAAGGCGCAGGGCATTGTGCAGGACGACGAAACAGAGCAGTTGTTCACCTACATGATAGGCAAACTAAACGACTATCCGCTGGCGTATGTACATTTGTCAGGGGTTACAGGTGATACGGCGGCAGACCCCCTGAAACAGGTGCTCGACAGTGCCCGTTATTACCGGAACATCTATAGAGGAACGCTGATGATTAATAAAGGTTTTACACGGGATACCGCTAATCAGGCGATTGAAGACGGAATTGCAGATCTGGTTTCCTTCGGGGATTTATACATCAGTAATCCTGATCTGGTAGAACGTTTCCGGGCAAATGCTCCGTTAAATAAAAGTGACCGGGATACGTTTTACACGACCGGTCCTGAAGGATATACAGATTATCCGTTCTATACATAAGACAAAGAGTATAAACAGATAAAAAGAAAGTAATATGGATGATGCAGAAAAAAGAGTAAAAAAAACCGTGGATAAGATGCCCGGCCATGAATTGTATGGTTATGGCGAGGCTGGTGTCTTGACGGATGAGGCACAGAAAAAGCCTCTACATTGGAAAAAGAGGCGAAAGAAAAGAGCGCAAAAAAGAATAAGAAGTAGAGAAAAGAGCTACCGGAAAAACTGCTTTCCCTGGTAAGTAAAGAGAAATTAGATAGATTGGATATGGGAGAGCCGGATCGGGAGATCAGGGGTAGCCGGAAAATTTACAATGTAGATAAATGGTTGAATTTCAGTATTCTTATTCCCCTCTCGAGAGGGGTCAGGGGTGTGTTACAGACACAATTAGTCTATG
>Ga0192262_1051_pt1 | contig 29504 bp, 36 predicted proteins | sample Koala_Koa23_H3_FD_131285 | JGI IMG/M metagenome (GOLD analysis project Ga0192262, IMG submission 131285) | Enriched cells from koala feces incubated with labeled cellulose particles, San Francisco Zoo, California, United States - Koala_Koa2-3_H3 ... | reverse complement strand
CATTGCGCAGATGCTGGAGCGGCTGAACGTGTTGCATGCGGCGGTAGCGGATGATGAAGGACAAATAACGGCGCATGAGGTGAATATCCCGTATGAGAGCCGCGTTGCTTACCTCGATCGGCTGGAAGAGGACATGTACCGCGATTTTCAGGCACTAAACGTTGAAAAGGTTACAAGCGGCAACCACACCGCCACCGCCATCAACGCGGCGTATCAACCGTTTGATACCAAGGCGGACGCGTTTGAGTACCAGGTGCTGCAGTTTTGGAAACAGCTTTCCGCAGTGACCGGCATTGAGGGTAAGCCCACGTTCACCCGCAACCGCGTGGCGAACCGGCAGGACGAGATTAACATGCTCCTGAGCTGCGCCGAGTACCTGGACGAGGAAACCATTGTCCAGCAGCTGTGTAATGTACTGGGCATAGCGGACGCGGCGGACGAGGTATTGGCGCGGCGGCAGGAATCCGCAGCGAACGCCATCATAGAGGAAGAGCTGCCCGAGGACGATGAGGAATGAAGCGGTACGACTATGTGCATCAACACACGCTAAAGGCAATCGCAAAGCTCGAGAGCCGCATCACCGCCTATTATAACAGGGCGAAGAAAGAAGCAGCCAAGGCCGTTAAGGAGTGGCAAAGACAGTTCGCTGAAGCCGACAAGCAGCACCTCGACTGGCTGAAGAACGGTGTGATTGATAACTCAGACTACCGGAGCTGGCGGCAGCGGACAATGGCGAGGGGGGAGAGCTTGCGTCAGCTTCAGCAGGCAGTGAGCAAGCCTTACAAAACCGCCTATGCCAATAGCGTTAAAGCCATTAACGCCCAGAGCGCGAAAGTCTACGCGGAAAGCCGAAACCGCAGCGCCTACGAGGTTGAAACGCAGAGCGGCGCAAGTTATGCCGACTATGTGAGTGATGCGGCGGCAGCCCGGCAGGGGGTGACGGCCGACTTAGCGGAAGAGCTGCGCGCCTATGATGAATACGCTGATCGGCTTATTCGGAACAAGGCCACGGCCGCTGCCGTCAGCGGCACGCCTAGCAACGACTTGTCGGAAGCAATTGCGAATGGTATCGCGGCCGGACTTGTGGCCGCCGCCAAGGCCAAGGCAAGCAACAAGCTCATGGACTGCTGTAACCAGGGCAAGATGGACGCGTGGAATGAACAGGCGGAAGCAGGTATTCAGACGCGCAAATACTGGCTCGCAACGCTGGACGACCTGACCCGCCCCACGCATCAGGACGCGGACGGACAGGAGCGTGAGCTGGATGAGCCGTTCAGCGTCGGGGGCTACGATATGATGGAGCCTAGGGATAGCAGCATGGGCGCGCCGCCTGAGGAAACGGAACGCTGTCGATGCACATGCTATGAGCGCGTGGTCGGGCTTGACCGGGAAGCCTTTACCAGAGCGGCGCGGGATAAGGCCGGGTATTCAGCCGCCTCCCCGTACGGGTGGGGCGAGAGCTACCAGGTGCCTGGTAACATGAGCTATGCCGACTGGCGCAGGATGAAGGAGGAAAACGGGCAATGGGTGTGAGTTTTCACGCGACCGACAACAGCAAGGATGTGATTAGCGCCATGAAAGCGCAAATCCGGCAGGCCATGGAGGCGTGCGGCAAGGAGATGGAAGCGAACGCTAAAAACCGTGTCCACGTCCGGACAGGCGCGCTCCGGGATAGCATCGAGTACGAAGCGGGTGACGATTACGCCGCCGTGGGGTCGGACTTGGATTACGCCCTGGCCGAAGAGATGAGGAACGGCGGCGGGCATGATTTTGTTAAGCCCGCTGTATCTGAGCACGTCAGTGATTACGAAAACATCATCAAATCCGCGCTGGAGGGCTAGCCCTTGCATTTGTGTGGATTTTGGTATATAATATGAGCAGAGCAGCAAATGGCGAAAGAATCCGCCACCGAAGCAAAGGAGTTGCGATATGGCAGCAAGTTTAAGCAGAAAGTTTCTGGCAGGGCTTGGGTTAAGCCCCGAACAGCAGGACGCTGTAGTGGAGCAGCATCAGGCCGTCCTGTCGGATGTTAAAGCGGAACTCGAAGAACTGAGAGCCGCGCAGACCGATATTAACGCCGTCCAGAAGCAGTTGGACGAAGCGAACAAGGCCGCAAAGAGTTCCAGCGTGTATAAGTCGGAGCTGGAGGACTTGCGGGCTGAGTTTGACGCATACAAACAAAAACAGCGCGCGGCGGAGACGTTAGGCGCAAAGAAAGCCGCCTATACTGACCTACTCCGGCAGGCGGGCATCAGCGACAAGCGCGCGGCGAGCATTGTGAAGATTACCGACTTTGACGGCATGGAGATGGGCGAGGACGGAAAACTGGCAAAGGCTGATGAGTTGAGCGCCGCCATCCAGAGCGACTGGGCGGACTTTATCCAGCGCAAGGAACAGGTAGGCGCACCGACCGTAACACCGCCGGCCACCAATCCGAACGCCACGACCATGACCAAGGAACAGATTATGGCAATCAAAGACACCGCCAAACGGCAGGCGGCGATGAAAGCGAACCCCGGCCTGTTTGGCATTTCAGTTGATTTTTAGGAGATGAAATATAATGGCTGATATTACTACCCCTGTAATGAATACGTCCGGCGGGGAACTGATTGCGCACGTCACGAATAGCATGATGTTGGACACCGCAATCAGGGAGCAGGACTTTGTAACCAGCTTTTCCAGGAACTGGAACAGCCTGATGGACATTATGAACGTCACGCGCATGATCCGCAAGGAGCCGGGTAGCACCCTGAAGTACCGCCGGGCGGCGGTGCAGCTGCTGACCGCAAGTGGCGGGAGTATTGACCGCGTGAACTTTAAGATAGGCGAGGAGGGCGACGATGGGCTTACCCTTTCCGCCACGAACCCGATTGCAAATTGGCATAGCAATAACACCGTCAATAACGCAAGCTCTTATTTCACCGGGCTTGTCGACCGTCTGACCGAGTACAATCCGCAGTATGCCACCTTTGGGCACACCTCCAACATTGCGGAGGGTGAGACAATCCCCTACAGCTGGGGCACCGTGGCGGATGTGTACTTTGGCGAGCTGAACGTGGATAAGTACGCCAAGGCTGTTAGCCTGGAGGCGATTAACCAGTGGGGCTACGACAGCGCCGTAGCGGAGACGGACGCGGAGTTCCTGAACGAGCTTCAGAATCTCGTGCTGAGCGACTTCTATGCGTTCTTGCAGAAGTGTGGCAGCGAGACTGGCAGCACCGCAACCGCCGCAAGCGAGGACGGCAGCACCCAGACCTGGCAGCAGTGCCTGGCGCTGGCAAAGGGCAAGTGCCTGAATGCGTTCCAGAAAATGCGCAGGACGGTGGGTGATGTGGTAGGGTTTGCGAACGTGATGGATCTCTATACCTACCTCGGAGATGCGCCGATTACCGTTCAGACCCAGTTCGGGCAGAGCTACGTGCAGAACTTCATGGGCTACAACACCCTGTTCCTGCTCTCCGATAACGAAATCCCGCAGGGCACTGTCATCGCCACTCCGGCGAACAACATCGTGTGCTATTACTGCGACCCGTCTCACTCTGAGTTTGGCCGCGCCGGACTGCAGTACACCGTGGACGGCGATACCCCGTTTATCGGGTTCCACACGCAGGGCAACTACAATACCGCCGTTTCCGAGTGCTTTGCCATCATGGGCATGACGATGATCTGTGAGTTCGTGGACGGTGTGATTGAGGAGAAAATGGACGGGGGGGAGGACTAAGGCTACGGCGGCAGTCGCTAGCAGAGCTAGCGCCGTAGCCGAGGATACCCCGACTGCAAAGAGCAAGCGCCGCAGAACGACGAAGAAAAAAGCGGCTGAGGATACCCCTGAGGAGGTGGCTGATGATGACTCAATATAGTTCAGCCGGCAAGGCAAGAAGCGAAGCCCTTAGGCGCAAATGCGTTGAGTTTCTTGCGCATTACAGCTTGAGCAAGGCGCATTCCGGTTGCACTGTCACATACGATAAGGACACGGCGACCGTTAAGGTCTGCGAAGATAAAAGCGCGGACGTGACAGCCGCTGTCAGTGATTTGAGCTATACAAACGTCAGCTTCAGCGGCACCGGTCTGAACGATTGGTACCGTGCGCTGAATCGCGCTGGGTATCGCACCTTCATGGGCGGGCACGAGCTGGTTTATACGGTCAAGACAAACTCCGACGAGGAAGTCTGGCATTATCTGACCCCTCCACTGCACACGCACGGAAGCAGTAGCGGCTCGTCAACTGACAGCAGCGGAACGCAGCAAACCTCAACCGGCGCAATCACGTTCATGGGACATAACACCTCCTGCACGTTTCAAATCACGGTAAATTATAACAGTAATTCTAATGGCGAGTGAGGGCGATAACTATGCTGGAGCAGGTACTGGCCTATCTGAATAACTGGTTTGTGCGCTATACCTACACCGGCAATGTGACGGTGAGCGCGGATGGAGCAGTTCTTGCTCCGTCCGAAGCCGCCGCCATCCTCCAGCCCGGCAGATGGTACCGCATTCTGGGCAGCGATTTTCATGACGGCGTGTACCAGGTGCCGGAAAAACAGTCCGAAAAGGAAGAACCGGAAGAAGAAGTGGAAGAACCGGAAGAGGAAGAGCAGAGCGAAACCTTTTCCTGTACCCTTTGGGCACTTGGTGTTCCCGCTGGCCTGATGAACATTGTAACCGAGATGGAAGCGTGGCAGGCAAAATACGGGGACGTTGTGAGCGGCCCGTATCAGTCCGAGAGCTTCGGTGGCTACTCCTACAGCAAGGCGGGCGCTTCATCTTCCAGCGGCGGAACGGCTACGGTGTGGACGCAGTTCGCAGATGCGCTTGCGCCTTATAAGAGGCCACCCATGGCAAGAGCCGTGAGTGTGTCGGGGCAAAGCCATCGGGACGCGCCGTACCGTAGGCCGTTCAATACAGATTTTAAGGAATAAGCTATGCTACTCGATTATTATGGCAAAGAATGCGTTATTCTGAACAAGGCAACGCAGAATAGCCCAGAGGGCGGCTATATTACTTCCTGGAATGAGTGCGCTCATTTTACCAACTACCAGGCACTTGACACGTCAACCGAAGCACAGATTGCGGAAAAACAAGGTCTTACCGCTCTTTACAACGTGCTTGTCGAAAAGAGCGTGCCGTTGGCCTATGGCGATTATTACCGAGACATAGAGACGCAAACGACTTACCGCGTTACATCGGAACCGTCGGAGGTTCAGGCTCCGGCAAGTAGCTCGCTCAACCTGAAAAGATATAGCGCTGAAAAGGCGGTGCTGCCATGACTTTTAACCGAATGCCACCCGATGCATTGGGACATGTTGTCCTTGGAACCGGAGTGATATTCAGCGGCAATTTCCCGTCCATTTATGAGCTGCAGGACAACGCAGACGATAGCTCTATCCTTGGCGCTACCAGCGGCGGGGTTAGCGTTGACTTGAAGCCTAAAACAACGACTTTTTCCGGCGATGGCAATTCACGGCGGGACGCAAACTATATCCGCTACGATTCGTGGGTGGCCAAGCTTTCCTGCAAGATGGTAACGCTGTCTCGCACGCTGTTCGAGTATGCCCTTTCCGGAACGGAGAGTTCGGCGATATCACAGCTGGAGATTGTCCCACAGTGGTGCGGTGTGGATTACTGTTACGGCGGGTGGAAGCTTGTAGATGTAAGCGAAGACAAGGAAGGGACGGCGCTTAACACCACAGAGAGCGAGACCGAAGATAATGACAACAAAGTTCTCGTTGAAACTGAGCGCGAACCGATAACATGGAAGAATATTCCGTGGCAAATTTTGCGTGACTTGCGCTTGTCCGTTATCCGTGGCGCCGACACGGTTGTCGATAAATCCGAAGATTGGAAGGTTGCCGTTTTAGGCAACTCTACTCTTAATATCGAAATCGATTCCTCGGAAGATAGCATTATTCAAAGCGCTAGCACGGAAATAAGCATTGGCGAAGGACGCTATCAATTTAAGCCGCATACCTATACCCGCCTGTCTTTGCAGGTCGAATCTGGCAGTATTTTCATGAATATAGGTACCACAGAAACCTTTACCGCCAGCATTTTGCCCGTATGGAACTATAATCTTGGCGGCGAAGAAGGCGGAGCGGTGCAGTTGGAAAGCGAAGAAGAGGGCAGCTCAAAGGGGCCAAAAGAGCAATACGTCTGGCAGATTCTGACCTACACGGGAGACCCGGTTGACATTGAGGAACTTGAGGGTTCAAAAGAGCCGAGCGAGGAAGAGGAAGAGGAAGAAGAGACGGAAGAGCCGGAAGAAGAAGAGGAGGAAGAGGAAGAAGAGGAAGACGGCGAAGAAGAGGAGGAGGAAGAGCCGGAAGCGGAACAAGAACAAATCGCCTTTACCTGTGGCCAGACCGTGACCGTTAGAGCTGTAAGCCCTGGCACTGTTGTTTTAAGGTGCACGGCGACTAGACTGGACGCTAGGGAAAGTTCTGATTTAATCATTACCGTTGTGCAAACGGGAGCTTTCTATGTTAAACCGGACAGTGAGAATGAGGCAGATACGGAAGTGGCCGTCGACGATGGCGACTCTGGGGAAGAATACATCCCCTTCATGGTTCTCTCTAACGAAGACGACAAGAACGAAGGAGGAGACAGCGAAGAGGACGAGAGCAATGGCAACGTTCTTGAATTCGTAGAAGAAGAAGCTCCTGAGGACGATCAGACGATAGGAGCCGAGGGTGTTGATGATGATGAGGAGGACGAGAAGACTTACTCCTATTTTATCGTCGGGAATACGGCTGATTCGCAGGAAGAAATAGAAGAGACGACGGCAAAGCTGCGCGAAACCTATGCTGGGCGGATGGAAAAGGCGCGGCAGCGAGCAGCCACCGCGATGGCGCTGGATGAGGGCGAAAGCGACGAGAACGAAGAGGGATATGATGAAGAATTAGAAGTCCTCGAAGAAGTGAAAAACGCGTCCGGTTGGGCTGACGCGTCGGCAGTTCGCGGCGACGGCGTATCCACTGCGACACAGGATATCTGGTGGGTTGGTAATTACGGCCTTGAGAGCGACGGCAGCAAGTACGTTGCCATCCATCTTAAGAATGCAACGCTAACCAGCGGGCTGCAAGTATCCAGCCGTGATGTGCAACTGGCGCAGGTCAGCGTCACTTTCGAATCCGCCTACGACAGCGCTTTGGAAGATGCGCTCCCCTTTGAAGTTTATTTCTCGACGGAAGACAAAGAAGAACCCCCGGAGGAGGAAGAAGGTGCTGAGGAATGACAAAAGAAGCGGCGCTGTTTACATTCTTTTCCACATTGCCAAAACTGGCATACGATAAAGACAGCGGCGGTTATACGGCGGCCAATGATGAAGAAGAAGCCACCATCCCGGCCTACGTGAACACTGCTGTGCCGGATGGCGCGGAATTGCCGTACCTGACTTATACCGTTTTAATTGGCGCATTTGGTGAACCCGCCTGTAGCCTAACCGTCAATATCTGGTGCCGTACAACAGACGAAGCGGAGCCAAATGCTTACGCGCGAGAGCTGGGAAAACTGATACCACGCGGCGGCGTGCTGCTGCATTGCGATGGCGGGGGGATGAGGATTTACCGTGGCAACCCATGGTGTCAATCTTTAGTCGATGATACCGACAGAACAATTAAACGGCGATACTTCAACGTGGAAGTAGAATACATTACGGAGGAGTGATACCATATGAGATTTACAAAAATTCGCCCGGATACGTTTGAACGTCTGCAGTTAAACGCGGGCATCCTGATTGGCGATACGCCGGAGCATTATTTGAAAAGCAGCGAGGAAGATTTGGAAGGCCCCGATGAGAAAGCGCACGTCTTTGACAGCGCGAAAGCGCTGATGGACAGCACATGGAACGATGTTCTCGGCAGCACTACCGGCGGCGTTACGTTTGAAGCCACGCCGACCTTCACCGACTTTGGAGAGGACATCGACAACTGCCCGAAGAATATGAAGGAGCTGAAGCGTGTTGATAGCTGGGACGTGACTTTCAGCGGGAGCTTTGTCATGCTTGACCCGTCCCTGGCCGCGCGGCTGATGGGTTCGGCGCAGATAGCCGAAAGTGTGGCGGACACAGGCGATGAAGCTGACGAAGACCCGGAGCAGGAGATTGAAAAAGGCGTTCGCGTGCGTCCTCTCGACCTCGACCAGTCTGCATTCTTTAATCTCTGGTGGATCGGGGACTACGGCTCCGATAATGCAGACGATACCGGCGGCTACCTCGTCCTCCATATGTGGAACGCGCTCTCCACTGGCGGTTTTCATTTTACGAGCGCCGACAACGAGAAGGGCACTTTTGACTTTGAGTTCACCGGCCACTATGATATGGATCATCAGGAGCGCATTCCGTTCGACCTGTACATTGGCAGCCATGACATCGATGACCCCGACCCTGAAGCAAGCGGCAACACAAGCTCTTCCACCGCCGCATCCGCCCTTAAAGCCGCCCAGACCGGCAGTAAGAGCATTGACGGCGCGGGGGACATCATCGACGCGCTGGTTCAGGCGGATGAGGAAAGCAAGGCCGGCGAGGAAACCGCCGCCGTGGAAAGCAGCTCTGAGCCGGTTATCAGCCGCCGGGGTCGCCGCTGATGGGCGAATACATTGTTGAAATTATCATTGCAGTACTCGCGTTTGCCGGTACGATGGGCGGCGCGATTATCAGCAACCGCAGCACGCGCAAGATAATGGAGTATCGTATTAAGGAACTGGAAAAGAAAGTAGACAAACACAATCAACTAATTGAGCGCGTAGCAATACTGGAAGGCAAGGTAAGCGCATTGGAGGAGGAAAAATGAGCAACAGCAGTTTAGTAACTTATACCAATATCACGAAAACGCAAAAGACGAGTCCGAGGACGCATACCATCGACACCATTACTATTCATTGCGTGGTAGGCCAGTGGACTGCAAAGCAGATTTGCGACTACTTTGCCAATACCGACCGAAACGCCTCTTGCAACTACGGCGTAGGCAAGGATGGTTCAATCGGCCTTTGCGTAGACGAAGCAGACCGCAGTTGGTGCAGCAGTAACGCGGCGAATGACCACCGTGCAATTACAATTGAGACCGCAAGCGATACCTCGAGTCCTTACGCCGTCACAACTGAAGCGTATAACGCCTTGATTAAGCTTGTATCTGACGTTTGCAAGAGAAATAACATCTCGAAGCTGGTATGGAGCACGGACAAGAACACCCGCGTCAACCACCTGAACGGCGCGAATATGACCGTCCACCGTGACTATGCGAACAAGTCCTGTCCCGGCGATTACCTCTACAATAAAATGGGTGATATTGCTTCACAGGTCAACTCTCTGCTCGGCACGTCCAATGGTACCGCTTACCCCACTGTTCCGTTCACGGTGCAAGTGCTTATTTCCGACCTGAACATCAGGAAAGGCGCAGGAACAAACTACGCCACAACAGGGAAATACACCGGCAAGGGTGTGTTTACAATTACTGAGGTAAGCAACGGATGGGGCAAGCTGAAATCAGGTGCCGGCTGGATTTACCTTGAGAATGCTTCCTATGTGAAAATTCTCGGCACAACCTCGACGAGTACAACTGTGACGCATACCGTCGTTAAGGGCGATACCTTATCAGCGATTGCATCTAAGTACGGTACGACTGTTGCGAAAATCGTAGAAGCAAACAAGTCTAAGTACAGCAAGCTAACAGCTGATTATATCGTCGTCGGCTGGGTGCTCACTATTCCACAGTCTTAATGGAGCAAATTGTAGATACCGTTTAAGCGACACCAATTATAGCCGTCTATACTGTTTGGGCTGTCGCTCTTGTTGTGATGGCGTTCCCGTCCCAGCGAACAAGAGCGACAGCGGAACATACCCCTATAACAGGGCGCGCCAGATTGGGCAAAGGATAAATGCCAATTAGCCATTGAAGGCAACATTGCAGATGGCGCGGACGGCATTGGTAGCATAAAAAAGAAGGGATGGAAAAATGAAACTTTCGGACGTTAAAGGTGAGCGCAGCGCGGACGTGGTCGCGGACGTGATCGCCTTTGTGTGCGCGCTGGGTTCCGAAGAGGAAATCAATGCGTTTCTTACACCGCGAAAAGGGGAAAAAGTAAACAATGCTGAGTTTGCCCGCACTTTTTACCCTACCGTGTTCAAGAAGTATAAAAAAGAACTCTACGAAGCGCTCGGCTCGATTGAGGGGTGCGGAGCCAAGGCGTACGCGGCAAAGGCCGACCCGGCAACGTTGTTCAACGACTTTGCCAGCCTAATGTCCGACCCGATGTTCCAGGAGCTTTTTCCCTCGCGCACTCCGACTGCGGTGACTACCTTGGAGCCTGGCTCGGAGAGTACCGGGGCGGCAGAAGCGTAACCGCCATCGTGGGTTACCTGGTTAGCAAAGTGCATTTATTGGCGCGGGAAGAGCAGTACCGCGCCTACATCGCTACTTGCGCTCAGTTAATAGCCGAGAGCACGGCAAAGTTTGCCGGGGGTAAGACGCTTAAACAGTCGTACATGGACATTATCCAGCGGCAAAGCAAGCAGGCCGCGCGGCCGCCGAAGGCGAAGAAAGAAGAACGCAGCCCGGAGCAGATAGCGGCGGATATCTTAGATGCGCTGCATAAGTGAGGTGAGAGCGCATGGACGTTTTTGAATTAACGGCAAGTCTGAATCTTGATACGGGTGACTACGAAAATCAGCTGAATAATGCGTCAAGCGCTACCAACAATGCAAGCGACAGCGTTGGCGTATTTGACATCGCCCTGGGCAACCTTGTCGCGAAAGGCATTTCCAGCGCTGTCAGCGGGCTGACCGATTTTATGTCGTCCACCATTAGCGCGGGGGATGAGATTGACAAAAATAGCCAGCGCGCCAATATGTCCACTGACACTTACCAGGAATGGGCGCACGTTCTTGAACTTGGCGGCGGCAGCGCAAGCAGCCTAACAACGGCCACAAAAACGCTATCGAATGTCATTACTGACGCTGGCAACGGCAGCGCAAGTGCATCGGAAAAACTGAACAGTATTGGCCTTTCGTATGAGCAAATAGCCGCGCTTAGCCCGGAAGAGCAATTTGAAGCCGTGGTTTATGCTCTTGCGGATATGGAAGAGGGTAGCGAACGTACAGCCGCCGCACAAGACTTACTTGGGCGTGCTGGCTTGGATTTAATCCCAACGCTCAACAGTGGCAAGGACGCTATTGAGGAAATGCGTGCGGAAGCCCATGATTTGGGACTTGTGTTGTCGGAAGATACCGTAGCAGCCAGTGCGGCGTTCAACGACAGCCTGACAAACCTAAAAGGTGCAGTTACCGGCATTGCTGGGAATCTAATGGGCGAACTAATGCCATCACTGCAAGGTATAACAGACGCGCTGACCGGGCTTGTAAGTGGTACCATGGACGCAGACGAAGCCGTTAGCATGATGAGCGAAGGCGTATCGGAACTTTTATCAACAGTGACGGATATGCTGATCGAGGGCATTCCAATGTTGCTGGACATGGCGACGCAACTTTTCACAGCCATATTGGACGCATTGCCACCAATCATTGTCCAACTCGCGGAAGCGCTGCCGGAACTGGTAGACACGGTAGTGACCACGCTACTGGACAATTTGCCGGCACTCTTTGACGCCGCAGTAACTTTCTTTTTGGCAATCGTCGACAGCATTCCAACGATTATTGATGCATTGGTGGAAGCTCTCCCGACGATTATCGATTCAATCGTGTCATTCCTCACGGACGAAGATGGTCTTACGAAGTTAATGAACGCGACCGTCCAACTTTTCATGGGGCTTGTGCAGGCCATTCCAACAATTATCGTAAACTTGGTGGAAGCTTTGCCTGACATTCTGAAGGCCATCGTGTCTACGATCGCGGGGTGGTTATCGGACATTTTTAAAAGTGCGCTGGAGATTGGCGATAATATCATAAACGGCATCAAACAGGGTGTCACTAATGTGTGGAGCACCTTTACCAATATTGTAAACGACATCGTGTCTGCGATTGCGGGGTGGGTATCAAGCGTCCTCAACAGTGCACTGGAGATTGGCGTAACTGTCATAGACGGCATCAAACAGGGTGTCACTAATGTGTGGAGCACCTTTACCAATATTGTAAACGACATCGTGTCTGCGATTGCGGGGTGGGTATCGAGTGTCCTCAACAGCGCGAAGGCGATTGGCAAAGGTTTAATTGACGGGATAAAACAGGGCTTTTCCGATGCATGGAGCAGCTTCACATCTTGGATCACGGGCAAACTTAGCGGGCTAGTCGATACCGTACTTGGTTTTTTTGGCATTCATTCGCCATCGAGAGTATTTGCCGAGATCGGCGGGAACCTGGTTGAAGGAATGGAAGTTGGCTTCGGCGACGAGTTCAACGCATTTTCCGATGATACTATGTCGGATCTGTCAAGCTTTGTCACAGATGCAAACGAGGTTTTGTCAGGTGTCGGTCTCAACGAAATTAGCTACGCTGACAGCGGCATCGGCAGTCTGGAATCCGCTTACGGGGACGCCGCCGCCGCTGGGTTGACGGCACAAACCCAGAGCGCCGCCGGAACTACAACAATCCATACTCAGGTCAACATCGGCGGAACAAAGCTCGGCGAAATAATTTACACCCTCTACAATCAGCAGGCACGGATTGCTGGACAGCCCGTTTTTGTCTATACATAAGGTGGTGACCACGAATGGCCGGCAGAATGACATTATCCATCAATGGGGAAGACTTTTCCGAATCATTTAATCGCTATAATTACAATATCCAATACGAGACCCGAGATGGCGGCAATGGTGGTACAATGCTAGACGGTACTTATATCACGGATATGTTAGCAAGAAAAGCTAAAATTACACTGTCCAGCAACGTCGGTGCTGATACCGAGGCCTTATTGGCGGCGCTCCAAGATGAGTATGTAACGGTTACCTACACCGCACCAACCGGCGTGGACGTTACCGGGATGTTTTCCGTGGACATTGGCACATTCAGCGCCGCCATGTATAAAGACGGCAAAATTATCTGGGACAACGGCGCGACGGTTGCGTTAACGGAGGTGTAAAATGGCTTCGACAATTGCCTTTTACAGTAGCATCCCGGGCACGCAGAGCAAAAACGAAGACGGAACAATCGTGCCACCGGAGGCGCTGACTGTGACCTTCAGCGACGATCAGATAGCCGCCTGTTCCGTTGAGCTAACAACTGCCTTTACACTTGATAGTTTCCCGTATGATACTATGACGTGTACAGTCTATTGCCGTCAGAAACGTCAGGGCGATGATGGGCGGTACTTTTGGGATGAATACCCTGAACAGGTGCGAGAGCCGGAGCCGGAAGACAGCGAAGAAGAGTTAGATGAAGACGCGCAGGCTCAGGAGGATAATACGGAAGACACGGAGGAAGACAATTCCCAACTAAGCTTTGAAACGCTGCTGCTAGCTAGCAAGTACCTCCGAGTTAGAACGTCTTGCGCCCTCGACAGCTATTTTGTCGGCGGCCTGTTCGCCATCACGTCAATAACGAAGGTTCGCGCCTATACTTATGAAATTGAGGGAGCCTCTCTAGTCGCCGCACTGGATAATGTGACGCATTATGGCGGTCTTTACTCCAAGAATAATTTAGAGGATGTCGTAAGCGAGTTTTTCTCTGATTGCGATGTGCAGATTTTGGAGCGCGCTAATAATGCCGTTGTTAGCGGAATGCTCGACGTTGACACAGCCCGCAATAACCTCGGGAAGGTGCTTGTAGCGGAAGGATTGACGCTGGATTATGACGAAGAAAGCGGCTTGCCTGTGATTGAGCCGCTGCAATGTCGCGCGGCGTACGCAGACGAAAAGCGTGTTTTTACGGGCTATGCCAGCGAAGAGCGAGATACATCGAAAAAAGCAATTGTGGCGCAACATTCTTATACCTCTGCCAAAGCGTCCGAAGAAGAATATGAGGACATCTATAAAGATGCAATTGCTTGCAATACTCTGATTGATGGCAATCTCGCGTGTAGAATCGTTTTTGGAAAGCCTTACGACACCTCAACGCTCCGCATAGGCTGGGATAGCAGCAGCGAGACTGCTCCAACAAACAAGCCATCCGCATTAAGCACGTACATCATGGACTACAACGAAAATATGATGGTAATAAAAAACCGTGCACAGGTTTACCTGATTGGCGTTCCGTATAACGATGCAACCACGGAACTCGGTGCGGAAAGCGTGCAGGAAGAAGACGACACGCGCGAGGAGCTGCGCATTGACAGCAACGGGCTGATTAATGCCAGCAACGGGGGCAACGTCTTTAAGCAACTTACAAGCTATGCAAAGGCACCGAGCGTTGAAACATTTTCAATGCCATGGGAGGGTGAGAAACCCGGCGACTTGATTGACATTAGCATCGGGGGAACAACAAAGACGGCGCTCATCAGCAAAATAACGGTAACGCTTAGTTCGTTTCCGAGAGCAGAAGTGGAAGCAATTGTTGACTATTTGCCAGAAAATGTTGGAGAATCCACTTACACGGTTACCGTCCTGAAAGACGAGACGAATGAGGGAGAGACGCACGCCAATACGGCATCGAACGTAGTAGCCGCCCGGCTCTTTGGTGGCGGCTATGACGGAGAACCCGGGGCAGACGGCGGCAATGGTGGCGGATACCGAAGCTCGCCGGCGGGCGCGTCCTACACCTCAGGCGGGCTGCAGGCATACCGCACAGCGGCAGGGCTACCGGGCACGCGAGGACTGCCTGGAGCCGGGGGCAAAATGCTTTTAGTCACGGCAAACGGAACGTGCAATAACTGCACTTTTGGCGAATCTGGCGCAGATACAACTTGCAATATAGGAAACAATACCTATAACTCAGCGAATGGTGTTAGTTGGTATGGAGGGTGGCGCATTAATGGTAAGCTATATGGCGCGGCTGGTTATCAGGGCAGCGCAGGAACAGCCGGAACAAGCGGCGGCAGTTTTAGCGCATTTTGGCAGCGCCGGAACGACGGCGCAAGCGGAACGCTTGCGAGTACGGGTGGCGGCGGAGGTGCAGCCGCGACGATCTTACCGCTGCAAGGCTATCGCGTGAACGGTGCGCAAACCGACACGTCGATAGGCGCCCCTGGCGGCGGCGGCGATGTTTACAACGACCAAAACGTTGCGGACTACACAGCGGCCACAAGGCAGAGAATGAGCACAGGCGGCGGCGGTGGCGGCAATGGCGGTGGCGGCGGCGCGGCTGGCGATGGAACGCCCGGAGAACCAGGACAGGCCGGGCATGCCGGCGCTGAAGCAAAGACATCGTTTTTTGCCGTCACTCAAAGCCCTGAATACGGAAGTGGCGGTGGTTCCGGCGGCGATGGCGGCGGCGGCGGCAACGCGCAACCCGGCACCGGATGCGGCGGCGGGGCCGGCGGCGATGGCGGTGGCGGCGGCGGTGCTGGAGCTGCCCCGCCGAATTCCGATACAGAGGACGTGGCAATAGATGGCGGCGCTGGCGGCATTGGCGGCGAAGGAGGAAAAGGCGGCAGCGGCTGTATTGTCTGCTACTGCACGGAATAGCTATGTGGGTAAACTATAATCCGAACCCGAAAGGCGCAACGTGGGCGATTGCTCTATACGCGCCATATCTAAAGCTTGCGGTTTAACGTGGCAAGAAGCGTATCTCGAATTGGCGTTGCTTGGCATTGAACTGGGAGATATGCCGTCCGCTAACGCAGTATGGGGCGCGTACCTTGCGCGGAACGGCTTTGTGAAAGAGCATCTTGCAAACAGCTGTGAAATGGAGTATACTGTAGATAGATTTGTACGCGACAATTACCGTGGTGTCTACGTCCTTGCCCTTTCCGGCCATGTTGTATGCGCCGTTGATGGCGACTATTTTGATAGTTGGAACAGCGGCAACGAAATCGTCTTGTATGATTGGAGGTTAGACAATACCATATAATCCATATCAGACTTACCCCTATCAACAACCGCTCGATAATCTTGGCCAGCTGCGTATGTGGCAACAGCAACAGGCAACTGGCATTAACTGGGTTCAGGGTATTGATGCAGCCAAGGCCTACATTGTAGCCGCCGGAAATAGCGTGTTGCTTCTTGACAGTGAATCACAATGCTTTTACATCAAATCCACCGACGCAAACGGAATGCCACAGCCGTTAAGGATATTCGACTACACAGAACGTACCGTCGACGCCGCTGGAAATGTTTCACGTGAAACGTACGCCACCAAAGATGAAGTATCTGAATTACTTGAACGTATTAAAAAGCTTGAAAACCGGCGTAAGCCAAAAATGGAAGTTGTAGAGGTGAATGAAAATGCCTAACTCGTTATTTCAAGCAATTGGTGGCAACACGATACCGCCGCAGATGCAAAACATAATTAACCAATACCACCAATTCCGGAAAACCTTTAACGGTAACCCAAAGCAAGAGGTAATGAACTTGCTCCAATCAGGGCGGATCAGCCAGCAACAACTTAACCAATATCAACAAATGGCACAGCAATTACAAACTGCAATGAACAATGAAAGGACGTGAAACAATGAGTTTGGCGAATGAAACAATTATGCCAGTCATGCCGGCGACCGGCGGTTACGGCAATGGCAACAATGGCTGGGATGATGGCGCTTGGTGGATTGTACTATTCCTGATTTTCGCCTTTGCTGGCTTCGGCAACGGCGGCTGGAATAGCGGCGGCAATGGCGGACAGAACGGCTATGATACCCGTGCCGACCTTCAACGCGGATTCGATAACCAGAGCGTCATGAATAAACTGAACGGCCTTGAGAACGGTATTAGCGCCAGCGTATATGACCTAAACAACACGCTGAACAGCAACTTCCGCTCCCTTGACAATGTCGTCTGTCAGCTGGGCTACCAGACGCAGGCCGGGTTTAACCAGTCAAATGTGACGGCACTCCAGGGGCAAGCCGCGCTTCAGCAGCAGATCAGCAACTGTTGCTGTGAGAATCGCGAAGCCATCCAGGGAGTAAACTACAGTATTTCCCAGCAGACCAATGCACTTCAGAATGCGCTGAATTGCAGCACGCGCGACATCCTCGAGAATCAAAATGCCAACACCCGCGCCGTTCTTGACCAGATGTGCAACGATAAAATTCAGGCATTGCGGGATGAGAATAGCACGCTAAAACTCGCAGCTAGCCAGCAGGCACAAAACAACGTGCTAATGGGCGCGATGCAAAATCAGACGAACGAAGTGCTTGCGCGAACCGCACCTATTCCGGTTCCGGCGTATCAGGTACCCGCGCCCTATAACGTGGTGCCGCCCGTAGGTGGCGTACCGTGCCCGGGGGGTGTGGTGTAATGAAGGAAAAGCTTACTAGCCGAAAACTTTGGGCAGCCGTTGTTGGAGTAATTACAGGGCTTGTGCTTGCATTTGGCGGGGATGCTGAAACGATTGAGGCAGTATCCGGTGCAGCTATGACCATCGTCAGTTGCGTAGCATACATTATCGGTGAGGCAGCCACGGACGCGGCGCGGGCTAAATCCGATGTGTACGAGCTGGTTGAGGACGAGGGCGGTGAGGAATAATGCCGCTTTATACGAGCAATGCCACACAGCTGGTTGCCAGTGGCGATAATGTAGCCTTTGATAATGCGCCGTGCCATAGCCTGTTCGCTTATCACCGGCGCGGTGGTGGTTCGGTACTCATCTTCAGACCGGGCGTATATCAGATAACATTTAGCGCAAACGTAACCGATACAAGCGCCAGTACTGATACCAGCGTCTCGTTTGCGATTACGGAAAACGGTAACAATATCAGTTTGGCCACCTCTGCCATTACGGTTGGCAGTAACACGGAGATTGAGAATCTGCACGCTAAAACGCTGGTTACCGTACCTCGCGACGCTTCGGTTTCGGTGGGGGTACGCAACCTTTCTTCTGACAGCATCACGGTAACGAATGCGTCTTTGATTGTGGAGGTGATGCGACATGTTTGACGAGCTTTGCGAAATGCTCTGTGAAGAAATACACAAAATACAACAGAAAGAGAACATGACGGCGGGCGACCTTGAAACGCTCTATAAGTTAACAGCAACTATTAAGAACCTCGACAGGATTGACGAGGTTCGTGACGGCGGCTACAGCAGCGCCGCGCGCAGCGGCAGCCATTATGTGCGTGGTCACTACAGCCGCAGCAGTGCGCCGAGCGGGTCAAGGTATAGCCGCAGCGGCAACATGATGCGCGAGCTGGAAGCGCTCTACGACAGCGCGCGTACAGAGCGTGAACGCGACGCTATTCGCCGGTGTATGGAGATGATATAACGTATGGCAAGTGAAAATTCCAGTTATAACAGCAACTATACAGGCGGCCAAGTAGATAAAGCCGTGAGCTATTCCGCCTGCGCCAAAGTGAATGGCAACGGCGACATCGCTCTGGGGAACTGCGCCAACGCAAACACCAACTCCGTAGCGGTGGGGAGCTACGCCAACGCAAACAACAACTCCGTAGCGGTGGGGAACTGCGCCAGAGCAAACACCTACTCCGTAGCGGTGGGGAACAACGCCAACGCAAACACTGTCGCCGTAGCGGTGGGGGACAACGCCAGAGCAAACTGGTACGCCGTAGCGGTGGGGCGCGCTGCCAACGCAAACACCTACTCCGTAACGGTGGGGAGCAACGCCGACGCAAACATCTACTCCGTAGCGGTGGGGCAAGCTGCCAACGCAAACAGATCCGCCGTAGCGGTGGGGCGCTGCGCCAGAGCAAACTTGTACGCCGTAGCGGTGGGGGACAGCGCCAGAGCAAACTCTGCCCAGTGTACCATTGAACTGCGTGCCACGACGTCACTCTCCCACTACTGCAACACGGCGAACTACGTCGTTATTCATACGGGTACCACGCTGACCTGGAATGGGCAGACAAGCTCCTGGAGTATAAGTTCTGACAGGCGCGACAAATTTGACGTAAAACCAATCGCAAACGCGGTAGCACTCATTCGCGACTTGCGTCCGGTGTCGTTCCGCTGGAACCAGCGCAGTCTCTACCGCTATGACAATGCGCGCAACCCCGACCACGGCATCTACCATAGCGATTATGATTATGACCGCCAGCAGACTGGGGAAAAAGCCGCGCCAACGCGCTCGCTCGGATTCATCGCACAGGAGCTGGAAGAAGCACTGGAAAAACATACCGGTAACAAGCAATTTGGTGGCATTACGAGTAACAGCTTTGTGCCTGACCCGCATATGACGGATGAGGAAAAGGCAGACTTCAACGCCAAAGTCGCAAAACTGGAAGCGGACGGGGTCGAAAGCGAGCTTTCCGCCACAATGGGGGAACTTATGCCGATTGTGGTGCAGGCAATCAAAGAACTTGACAAACGCGTGACAGCACTGGAAGGCGCGCGTGCATAAAAAGAAGGGGCAGGGATGGCGAAATTGGTAAGTGTAATAATCCCGTACTACGACGAGCCTGAGGAGGTATTGCAGTACGCCGTGGGCAGTGTGGCAATGCAGGTTGGAATAGACTGGCCGCTAATTGAGGTGCTGCTGGTCAACGATGGTAACCCGGACTGCGCCGTATCAAAAGAGTTTTGCGAGCGCTGGCCGGGTGTGAACATCCTGAAAATTCAGCAGGAACAAAACGCCGGCCCCGGGGTCACCCGCCAGACTGGCATTGATAACGCACTTGGGGAATATGTAATGTTCATCGACGCGGACGATCGGTGGCACAACGTAGCGGTGCTTGGGTGCTTCATTCAGAAAATCAACGAGACGCACGCCGACATCATTCAGGCTCCGTGGCTGGAGGAATGCCGCCAGGACGAAACGGGGCTGTATGTTTATGTGACACATGAGCCGGAGGCAACGTGGATGTTTGCAAAAGCCTACCGCCGGCAGTTCCTGATTGCAGCTGGCATTCGGATGCATCCGGATTTGCGGGTACACGAGGACACTTACTTCAACCGGCTGGCTTTCGACCTGGCGAATAGCCGCGAATGCGTAGATGTGACGGCCTATCTCTGGCACTGGCGCTCGGATTCCACTGTCCGTAAAAACCACGGCGAATACGGGTTTGCTAGCACAAAAAACACATATGGACGCGGCCATTATGCCGTTCGACATTCTGCGAGATGGACACGGCCTTGATATCACGCATGCAGTTGTTGATATTGTGGTTTATTACTATGGGGTGCTCCAGTCCGAGGGCTGGCGGCAGCGCCCGGAAGAGCGCGCGGAAAACGAAAAATACATTGCCGAACGCGTTGCCCCCTACTGGAATGACGCTGTCAAGAAAATCGACCAGGGAGAGTTGGCTGAGATGCAACTGAACTCGATTGCGGCGCACAGGCGTGATAGCGTAATCGAGGAAACATTGCCGCAATGGTGCGAAAGGATTGGTTTGCCGTGGTTAAGCGGAAAGGATGAGGATTGCGGCTAATAAGTTTGGCGTTTCAGAGCGTCTGGAAGGGGCCTAGAATCGGTTTTAAGCGGTAAGGCAGTATAACTATACCCCTAAGGCGCAAAACGCGTTCCAGGCCTATTTCCGGCGGCGTGAGACGGTGAAGAGGGGCGACTGGTTCCATCGCCCCTCTTCACCCTAACCTATTGACAAACCCGGCCGAATATGCTACAATAATATCAGCGGACTACCAGACGCTGCGAATACCGATAGTTACCTCACGTTTTTGTGAGATAGCAATATTGAAGCCCTCTTGCGTGTCTGGTAGCGCGCAGGAGGGCTTCAACTAATTTCAGGAGGTTTTTATTATGGCAGATTTGGCAGTAAAAAGCAAGAGCAATGTGCAAGTGTTCGAAAGCAGTGAGTTCGGGAAGCTGGAAGTCGTTGAGATTGACGGCAAGCCATATTTCCCGGCGACTGAATGCGCAAAGGTGTTGGGGTATGCAAACCCCCAGAAGGCAATCAGAGATCACTGCAAAGGGGTGAACGAAATGGGCACCCCTACACATGGCGGCGTACAAATCAAAAGGTTTATTCCAGAGGGTGACCTGTACCGTCTCATCATCCGCTCCCAGTTGCCTAGTGCCGAACGGTTCGAGCGGTGGGTTTGCGATGAGGTGCTCCCCGCCATCCGCAAGCACGGCGCGTATGTGACGCCGTCCCTAGTTGACCAGATACTCGCCGACCCTGATACCATAATTCGGCTGCTGACCGAACTCAAAGAGGAGCGCGCGAAGTCCGCCGCCCTTGCCGACAAGGTGAAAGAGCAGGCGATCGAACTCAACGAGTCCGAACGCTACTGGACGATTGCCAAATACAACCGCATGAACAAGCTCGGTGGACGCTCGATGTCTGCAAGAAGGCGGGCAAAGAAGCGAGTCGCTATGCGCGGCTCCACAACTACCAAATCAAGCGGTGCGAGACCAATGACGAACGGTTCGGCTGGGTGAACAGCTACCCACTGGACATGCTGAAAATCTTGTTCAAGAAGTGAGAAAAAGCGGCAATCTCCGTTTTGCCGCTTGACTTTTTCACGCGAGCATGATATAATTACAATACAATCACAAAAGGAGGTGCCAGGAATGGCAGTAGAACTAACCGAAGCGGGGCGCAAGGCTCGCGCCGCGTATTTACGCGAATACCGGAAACGGAACAAGGAACGGCTAAAGGACAATGCTATAACTCACTGGAATAAAGTAGGGGCGCAGATGGAAGCTGAGAGAGCAAAAAAAGAGGAGAAAGATCAAGAATGCAAATGACGCTATACCGCTCCAGCACACGCGGAAAGGAGCGGAACGCAGTATACCCGATCCGCGTGGATGTTACCAATGTTGAGGAAATGCGGCAAGTCGCGGAATATGACCATGTGTGCGCAACCTATAAGGGAAACTACCGGAGCAAAGAAAATTTCATCTGCTCAAACTGCCTGCCGATGGACTGTGACAACGACCACTCCGAAGACCCGCGCGAGTGGAGGAGTGCTCAGGACGTGGAAGCAGCCTTCCCGGACGTTATGTTTTTTGTTGTAAACAGCCGGAATAATCGGAAAGAGAAACACGGGAAACCGGCGCGCCCGAGGTTCCACATATACTTCCCGTGTAACGAAATCACGGATGCGGACGAGTACGAACAGCTGAAAAAGCGAGTTCATGCGGCTTTCCCAGAGTTCGACAAAAACGGATTAGGAGCCACGCGTTTCTTCTTTGGAGTAGAAGGCACGGAAGCTTTTGTAGCGGAAGGGGCCAAGAAGATTGACGAGGTCTTAACTACCGCGGCAACGGGAACGAAAAAGGAAAACAAACGTAAGGGGAGAGTGCAAGTCCCGCAGGTAATAAAGCACGACGAGCGAAATTCCACAATAACAAAACTGGTGGGGTCCCTCCAGCAGCAGGGGTTCGAGGATGAGGATATTGAGGACTTCATACTCCGAACCGCCCGAAAACGTTGTGAAGACTATGGAATTAAAAGGCCTGGCGAAGATAAGGCCTTTGGCGACAAAGAGGTATTGGGGATTGTCGGCAGTATTCTGAAAAAAGAGAAAGGGGTACTCCGCGTTGTCAAAGACGGTGATGAGGAGAGAATCGGAGACTTCAACATAACGCAAGCCTGCAGGGCTTTGTACGATCTCGACCCTGAGAGTACGCAGTTCGTGCTTTCGTGGGAGCAGTACAGCGCGGCAGCAAAAAAAGCGGGGCTAAAGAATTTCAAAAAGGTCTACAACAACTACGTCCATCAGCAGGCGAAATTAGCTCAGGAAGAAATACAACGCGAGAGAGAGGACTCCCCATCAAAACAAACCAAATTTACCGGCCAGTGGAGGGCTTTGTATTGTGGGGAATGGGGCGCCACAGATCAAGGGATTTCCCGCGATTCGACATTTAGCGACAAAACACAACACGATGGAAAGGTGACCGCCTGTAGCCACCCGATACTGCCAAAAGAGCGTATTGTTGATGTTGAGACGGGCAGCCAGCAAATAGCCCTCACCTTTTCACACGGGGAAAAGTGGGAAGACGTTGTTGTGCCGAAAAAGACCATCGCGACGCGGAACTCGATTGTTTCGCTTGCTGATAACGGGATAGCTGTAAACGATATTACTTCCCGCGGGCTAATTGAGTACCTCGCGGAGGTAGAGCGCCTTAATTACGACACAATCCCAACCGTGAAAGGTGTTTGTCACCTGGGCTGGGCGAAAGACTGCGGCTTTGCTCCATACACTAAAAGCGTGCGCGTCTGTCCTAGCGGGAAGACAGAAAGCGGCACGCTTGAAAGTCTCCACGCCGCCGGCAGCGCGGATGAATGGTTGGAGGAAGCTCTATCAGCGCGGAAACGGTCGCCGGTAAATAAGGTTTTGCTGGCCGCCAGCTTTGCCAGCGTCTTGCTGGAGCCGCTGTCAACTCCATCATTTTTCGTGCATATTTACGGCAGCAGCGGAACGGGAAAGTCCGTGGGGCAGATGCTGGCGGCTAGCGTATGGGGAAATCCGACAAAAGGCGAATTGTTCCAAATGCTGAATAGCACAGTCGTGGGAATTGAGTTATACAGCGCATTCCTGAGAAACTTGCCCGTTATTCTGGATGAAGCGCAAACAGAGCGAGACGCACGCGAGGGGCGCGTCTTGGTACAGATTTATAAGATTGTTGCGGAAGCCGGGCGGTTGCGCGGGACGCAATCCGTAACATTGGCAGACAAACGCAAGTGGCACAACCTGTTCATAACGAGCGGGGAACATCCCATCCTGAGCAATAACGATGGCGGCGGAGCATATAACCGCGCCCTCGAGATTCAGCTTGAAGGCCGCGAGATAAACGGGCGCGCCTGCGCCATTAACGTCGCCAAAAACTACGGACACGCCGGGCAGAAATTCCTAGCCGCTCTTGATATGAACAAAGCACAGGAACTCTATAACAATACCTTAGCGAGCCTCCCCGCCAATACCAGCGGAAAGCAAGCCGCATGTGTGGCGATTCTGCTTACTGCCGACCGGCTGGCCTGCGAGTACGTGTATGGCACAAACGACGCCCTAACGCTGGACGATATACTGCGCCTTGACGCAGTAAAGGACGAAGCCACAGTTATCTCAACCGAAGCGCGCATAACCGAATTCATCGACGAGTGGATTGCGTCAAACAGCTTGAAGTTCCTGAAAGGTGATGGCGAATTCATGATGCGGGATGAGCAGCCGCGCTTTGGCGAAATTTACGGCAAGATCAAGGACGGCTACGTCTATATTGTGCCGTCGATCTTGCGTAAAGCAGTCGCGCAAGCGGGGTTCCCCGACTTGACCACCACGCTCAAGAAGCTGGAAGAAGATGGGCGATTGGTGAGGCACGACAAAAGGAAAAACACGATTCTAACGCGCCTTATGGGGCACGTAACGCGCTGTATTTGTCTCAGGCAAGCCGAAGAGGAACGGGAGCTAACGGAAGAAGAACGGTACGAAATCGAGGAACGGGCAGCTATCCGCGAGTCCGGCGGCGGTTAAGCTGTAACCCCTAAGGCGCTAGGGGTTACAGTGGGGGTTACGGCAAAAAGCCCGTGGTATCAACGTTTTTTATGTGTGTAACCCCTGTAACCCCTGTAACCCCTAAAATATATAAGCCTATATAGGGAGAGAGAGAGATATATGTGTATATAAAATTATATACTCTATAAATAATAGCTCTTATATCCGGAAAAGGGGTTACAGGGGATACGGGCAAAAAAAGCGAGTGATATCAACGTTTTTCAGGGGTGAAGCTGTAACCCTCTGGGGGGGTTACAGGCAAGAAACCAACGCAAAAAGGAGGCAAGCGACATGCAATTACAACTACGTGATTACCAGCAGGAATGTATAGAGACCGTGAAAAACAAGGGCACGGGGCGGTGGATGGTGCAGATGGCAACGGGGCTTGGCAAGACGGTGACTTTCGCGGCTATGCCACGGGATGGCAGGACGCTGATTTTGAGCCACCGCGAGGAACTTGTGAACCAGCCGCGTCGGTATTTCGACTGCAGCTTTGGCGTTGAACAGGGTTTGAGCAGGTCGGCGGGGGAAGATGTGGTTAGCGCGTCGGTACCGTCAATGGTGCGGCGGTTGGAAAACTTTGCCCACGATGAGTTTTCAACGGTGATTGTGGATGAAGCTCACCACAGCGCCGCCAATACCTACCGGCGCATACTAGATTACTTCCAGCCACGGCAACTGGTGGGCTTTACGGCAACGCCAAACCGTGGCGACGGGTTGGGACTATATGATATTTACGACGAGATCGTTTTTCAGCGCGACATTCGGTGGGGAATTGAAAACGGGTGGTTAGCCGATATTGACGCGGTCGCAGTTGATATTGGCGTTAATCTGGATGACGTGAAAATCAGAGCCGGAGACTTCAGCCAAGAAGGCCTCGATTGCGAATACGGAAAACCCGCGGCGGTCGAAGCTGTGGCAGAAGCCTATTGGGACTACGCGGAGGGGAAAACCCTGATTTTCGCGGTGAGCATAGAACATACGTATGCTATTGCCGAAGAGATTGGCGAAACGGCGGCAGTCATAACCGGAGCTACATCAAACCGTGCTGAGATAATTACCGCCCTTGAAACCGGCAGCATTGACGTGCTTGTGAACTGTATGGTGTTGACGGAGGGTGTGGATATTCCCTCTATTCGCACGGTCATGGTTGCGCGTCCTACGCGTTCCGCGACGCTGTACGCGCAAATGGTAGGGCGGGGCTTGAGAAAAGCGCCCGGTAAGGACAGGATGTTGCTAATTGATTGTGTAGGAGGAAGGGGGGCTAGGGGACTGCAAACCGCGCCCTCTTTGCTTGGGGCGGTATTGCCGCCACTCTACAAGGACAGGCCTGTGAGATTGTTACCCGCGGTTGATGAAGAGCAAGAAGCGGCACTTGAGAAGGATGATTGGCGGGAATTCTCTTACGAGGGGTCTATAGCGGGGGTTCGCGAGATTGATCTTTGGGCGCAGGAATACGGGTACAATTTAGGCGACGTGTACTGGAATCAACTCCCAAACGGGGACTTATATGTGACATTACCAGAGGGGGAAAGGATATACTTGCCTGCGGCCGACCTGTTGGGGATGACTATATACGACGGAGAGCGTATGCGAATGCAAGACGCGCTAAACGCGATCGCAAAGACGCTGCGGCGCGACCACGCTGGCAGCTATGGCCTTTGGGGAAGGAAAGCGGGGTGGCGCTCACAGAATATTCCTCCGACGGAAAAGCAAATACAGACGATTGAAAGAATGGCGCGTTTTCACCCTGATGAACCTGTCGACTATGCCGCCTTAACCAAAGGTAGCGCGTCGGATTTGATTGGACGGTGGATTGTGGCATGGAAACGGTGATCTCTTTCACAATCCCCGGCATGCTCCCGAGCCTGAACCAGATGCTAAAACAAGCACAGCGCTCACCCTATGCTTATAACAAGCTCAAACAGGATGCTGAAGCCACCGTATTCCTCGCCATCCGGCGCGCCGGCATTCGGGAACTTGCGTGGCCAATTCGGCTGGAGGTGGATGTGTACGCGCCAAACCGGCGCATGGACTGCGATAACCTCCAGGCGGGAATTTCCAAGTTCTGTTTGGACGCGCTCGTTAGCGCGGGTTGCTTGCCGGACGATAGCTGGAAGCACTGGCAAATGCCAGAGCCGTTCCGGTACCGCTTTTATGTGGACGGGAAGAACCCGCGAATCGAGGTGAAAATTTTTGAAAAAAAATAGCGAAAAGGGGTTGACATTCTGGCCGGGCTAGATTATAATATAATCACAGGGAGGAACCAAACCGACCAACAAGAAAGGAGGGCCAAAGATGACAAACAATGACCGCTGGGCACTCGAGAGCTATGAGCGGTGGTACCTGGAGCCGCTGGAGCCGGTCGATTGGGAGACGGGTGGAAGATGCCTATTGGGACGGAATCGACAGGCGGTATGAGGAGGAGCGCGAGGGGCGGCTGCTGGGGTTTTAAGCCCCACCGCCATAAGGCGGTATGGGAAGTGTTCTGAGCGCGGCTCTATGGGGCCTAGAATCCGTTTTTAGCGGCAACTCCATATAATCATACCAATCACATGTAAAACGCCGTATACGGCAAATTTGAAGGAGGTACAGAGATGGCAACATCAACCATTAACATCATCATCATCTGTGTAGCGCTGATTATTATATCCAGTGTAAACGCAAAGAAAAGGGGGAGGTAATAAGAAAATGGGAATGTGCGTATTGGTTCTAGGGCAGTCCGGGAGTGGCAAGTCAACCAGCCTGAGAAATTTTACCTCGGATGAGGTAGGAGTGCTGAATGTAGCGGGCAAGCCGCTGCCGTTTCGGAACAGCTTGCAGGTCGCAAACAACGTTAAGTATTCGGACGTTGAAAAGGCACTGAGCAGGGCGCAAAAGCCGTCGTACGCAATTGACGATGCCAGTTACTTGCTGACGTTCGACAGCTTCAACAGCGCTACGGAAACAGGGTACGCCAAGTATACCCGCTACGCGGTAAATTTTTACAATCTTTTGCGGGCGGCCGCCACAAAGACGCCGGACGACTGCATTGTGTACTTCCTGATGCATGAGGATGTCGACAGCAACACGGGGCAAGTAAAAGCAAAGACCGTCGGGAAGATGATTGAAAGTCAGCTGACGCTGGAAGGGCTTTTTACGATTGTTTTGAGGACACATGTGGCCGAAGTTGATGGGGTATACGCTTACCAGTTCGAGACGCAAAGCAACGGACTAACCCCATGCAAGTGCCCCATTGGCATGCTGCCGCCGGTTATGGAAAACGACTTAAAGGCCGTAGATGTGGCAATCAGGGAATACTATGGATGGGCAAAAGAAAGGAAGGATGGAAATGGCAAAGATGGAATGGCAGGAAAAGATTAATCTCGATAAGCTAGACGAGGGCGCGCGGGACTATCTGCTGGCACTGCTGCTAGAAAACCGGGAGCTAAGAAAGACCGCCGAAAAGGAGCGCGAAAGCCGGTTGTCTTGGTATAAACGCTGCGAAGAACTGGAAGACAGAATTAGCTGTATTGGGGAAAAGGGGGCCGAACACATGAGCGCCTTTCCACACGAATATAAAAAGGAGAGAGAAGAATGAAGAAAACAGGATGGAGAGACGCAAAGGCTTCCACGTTCGGCAATATCCCGGCGGGCGCGTATGTGTGCGAGATTAAAAGCGTGACCGATGTGCCAGACCGGGAATATCTGCTGATTGAGTATGATATTGCCGAGGGTGACTACATTGGCTGCTTCAGTGAACGCGCGGAGCGATGGGATTCATGGCCGAGCAGTGGTAAGATGTATTGGAGCTATAAACAGACCGCCCTCGGGATGTTCAAGGCGCGGATTCAGGCTGTGGAAAGATCGAACGCGGGCTACACTTTTAACGATGATGAGAATACGCTGGTCGGTAAACGCGTAGGGCTGGTGCTCTGCGAAGAAGAGTACCGCAATAATAACGGTGGTATTTCCACCCGGATTAAGGCGGATAGGGCGATACCGGTGGAAGATGTGCCGAAGACCGCCGCGCCCGCTGTTAAAAGGCTGAAGGGAGAAGACGGGCTGCAGGCTGGTGTCTTTACGGAAATCAGTGACACGGAGGATCCTCCATTTTGAGAGGGGGGGAGAAAATAAATGCCTAGAGACCTGAGCACGCCGGAGAAACGCGCCGCCTATAACAAGCGCATCCGCGAATGGCGGCACAAGAATCCGGAGAAGCAGAAGGCAATTGAGCGGCGATGGCACATAAAGCAAGCCGCCATCGCTAAGCAGGAGATGGAGCAAGAGGAAAGGGGCGGCCAGGATGACGTGTCCGAAGTGCCAGAGCGAGAATGTGAGCATCCAGATTGTGACGGAAACCAAGAATAGGCATCACAGCGTTCTTTGGTGGATATTTGTTGGCTGGTGGTGGGTGCCGTTTAAGTGGATTGGGTTCTTTTGGATTGCATTTTGGGTCAAGCTGCTGGGGCACGGGCGGCAAAAGACCGTAACAAAGCGGATGGCCGTGTGCCAGGGGTGCGGCTATAGCTGGGAGGCGAAAGCATGAGCAAAACGAAACACGATGATAAAATACCGCCTGAGGGCGTACGTTGCCAACTAGAGGAGTGTTTTGTGCTCAGAAAAGAAGCTTGCGAACCCGGTGAGTGCCAAACGTGCGGCTGGAATCTGGATAACCAGAAAAAGAAGGAAGAGGGCAGAAACTCGTGAGTGCAAGGGTAAGCTATACACAAGTGTCAACGTGGCGACAGTGTCCCTACCGCTGGCGGCTAAAATACCATCTCGGGCTGAAGGAACCAGAAATTCCCGCTAAGCCGGGCACATTTGATGCGCTTGCCATGGGGCGCGCGGTTCACGCCGGAATTGAGGGTGCGGACGCAGCTGAAGCGGTAGCGATGTATGAGCGCGAGGCGGGGAAGGACGAAAAAGCCGCCATCCAAATACGGCACGCCGTATTGGCGGCACTGGAGCTTCCGGTATTCGCTGGCAATCATCACCTCGAGTTCGAGCGCAAAATCGAGAGCAATGCCTACATTGGCTATGCCGATGTCATTGCAGACGGCGCGCACGTTTATGACATCAAGACCACCAACAACGTCGGGTACCTCGATGGAACGCAGCTGTTGCTCTATGCGTCCGAACTGG
>Ga0192262_1011_pt1 | contig 46104 bp, 40 predicted proteins | sample Koala_Koa23_H3_FD_131285 | JGI IMG/M metagenome (GOLD analysis project Ga0192262, IMG submission 131285) | Enriched cells from koala feces incubated with labeled cellulose particles, San Francisco Zoo, California, United States - Koala_Koa2-3_H3 ... | reverse complement strand
AGGGTTTCCTTGTGCTAACAGAAAATCTTTCCCTTCCAAACGGGTCTATTTATTTCCAGTGTAGTTGGATGGGAGTACGCCAAATTCTTCTTTGAAGTACTTCCGGAATAATTTTATATCATTGATCCCTACTTCGAGCATCACTTCACTCACGCGCATGTGTCCGTTTTCAAGAAGTTTTCCTGCCTTATGGATTCGTATCATCCGGATAAGCTCTACCGGGGATTTTCCTGTCATCGAAAGCGTTTTCTTATAGAAATTTACCCGGCTCATACCCATCTCACGGCTTATTTTCTCCACGGATAACTGAGGGTCAGAAAGATGTTCTTCGATGTAAGAAACCGCTTTCTTTATTAATTCTTCATCTAATGAGTTTACTTTTACATCCGACAGCCGGATACCGCTGGATGAAAACTGAAGTATTCTCTTTTGCATCTGAACCCGGAGCTCCAGCGTGTGTCTGATCTTGAGGATCAACATATCCATATTGAAAGGCTTTCCGATGTAATCATCTGCTCCGGATTCCAGACCTGCGATTTTACTCTCTTCGCCGGATTTAGCCGTCAATAAAATGACCGGGATGTGAGAGGTTCGTAAATCATTTTTCACTTTCCGGCACAATTCAAATCCATCTATACCCGGCATCATTACATCACAAACGATCATATCAGGCATCTCTTTCAGAATGATTTCCCAGCCGCTTTCCCCATCCGGTGCTTCATACACGGAAAATTCATCCTGCAAAGAGAGGGTCATAAATTTCCTGAAACCAGCGTTGTCATCAATGACAACCAGCACCGGTTTACCGTCTTTCATACCCGGAACAGAATCTGTTACGGGTATATTTTCCCTGTTTAAGGCATCTGCTGCTGCTTCCACTGTAGTGGAAGCAGCAGCATGAGATATCTCATGCAAATTTTTGTTGTTAAACGGCAGGGAAACAGTGAAAACCGAGCCTTTGCCTAACTCACTTTCCACGGTGAGTTTTCCTCCATGTAATTTCACAAACTCCTGACACAAATGGAGTCCGATCCCTGTTCCCTGGCTATGATTATCTTTTTCCAGATCAATAGACTGGTAAAAACGTTCAAATATCCTGGATTGATCCTCTTGTTTGATGCCAATGCCCGTATCTATGACCTGAATGATCAACTCTTCCGACCGGGAAGGGGTGGAATAAGACAGGGAAACATTCACTTTTATTTCCCCTCCTTCCGGAGTGAACTTAAACGCGTTGCTTAGCAGATTCACCATGATCTTATACACTTTATCTTTATCAAATTCCATGGGTAAAGAATCAAAGCTTGAAGAGAAGAAGAAACGTATGTTTTTCCTGCCTGATAATTCTTTAAAAGAATACACAATATCACGAATGAAGGGGATGATATCCCCTACCGATAGTGTTAACACATCTCCCTGCATATCTAATTTCCGGAAATCCAGGAGTTGATTGACCAGATCTAAAAGCTGGTTGGCATTCTGGTGGATTAGTTTTAAAAGGGTGATATTTTCCGGGTCCGTATCTTTTTTGATCAATCGTTCGAGAGGATTGACAATGAGGGTCAGAGGTGTACGGAATTCATGACTTACATTGGTAAAGAAACGGAGTTTCAATTCGTCCATCTCATGCTTTTGTTCGATCAGAAGCTGTTTTTGCCGCTTTTCCGACTTTTTATGTTCCACATGTGAAATGATGCGTATGACCAGCAGGGCAAAACCCAGTAACAAAACCACATAGAGTAAAATAGCCCAGGTAGTCATCCAGAAAGGAGGAAGAATCGTTATTTTGAACTGGTGGGTTTCCGGATTCTGCACTTTATCATTATTTTCAGCTTTCACTTTGAAGAGATAGCTGCCTGGAGACATATTCATATAGTTGATACTCCTGCTCGAAGCATCCACTGTAGTCCAGGTTTCATCAAATCCCTCCATCTTAAAAGCCAGATTGCTTTTCCGGGGAAAAATGTAGTTTAAGGCAGCGATATTCAAAGTGAAATTCCGGTCCCTGTAATCCAGTATCAATTCCTTCGTGTACCGGATATCTTCCTTAAGAATAACTTTCCCGTCGTAGCACGAACCGGGTTCTATCTTCCTGTTTTGTATCTCCAGAAAAGTAATAGCGACCTGGGGAGGATTCAGATTATATTTTATTTTCAGCGGATCAAAGAGAGTCACTCCTTCCACTCCTCCGAACACCAGTTCTCCTGAAGCCGTGTGACAAAGGCTATTCCTGTTGAATTGGGGTCCCTGAACACCTTCATCTTCATAATAAGACCGGACATCGAATGTGAATGGTTCCGTGCCGGAGGGGATTAACTGAGCTAATCCGTTTTTGGTACCCAGCCACAGATGTCCATTGGCATCTTGCGTGATAGAAACCACATTATTATCCGGTAGTCCTCTGCTTTTATTGACCCGGTAAGACATAGCTGTTTTTGTATCATAAATATCCAGTCCATGATTGGTTCCTATCCATAAGACACCGTCATTATCCTGATAAACAGCATGGATCATTTTTCCCCGCAAATAGGGTTGATGCTCATTTCCGGTAGTAAATGGGGTGATCTTATCCGTAGAGGTATCCAGTATATACAATCCGGATATTGTACCAATATAAAGCTGCCCCTCCTGCCCTTTAGCAATAGTATACACATTATTTGCCTGCAGATTCTCTTCTGAGACGAAGTAGTGTTTCCATTCATGCGTATGAAGGTCCAGCCGGTCAATTCCTTTTCCTAAGGTGCCGATCCACAAATAATCCTTTTCATCTATATATAAAGAGTAAATATTATTATCGGAAACCCCATTCTGGGAATCCCTGTCCCACTGGTAATGAATAAAACGTTCCCCGTCAAAGCAGTCCATCCCTCCGGTATAGGTTCCTAACCAGAGATTCCCCCATTTATCTGCGGCCATAGAGACGATTGCATTGCTACGGAGACTATGGGGATCTGAAGGGTCATGGACATATTTTTTATAGGTGCCGGCAGACCTGTTGTAGCAAAGCAGTCCATGGCCGTTTGTTCCGATATATAAATTTCCCCGGCGATCTTCATATACACAATTGCTGTCATTAATCCCGGCCTCCAGTTCATGGGATATGGGATAGCAAAATGTCCGGAACTTAAAAATACTCTCATGATAATAGTTACTCCATTTTTATAGGTTCCTGCCCACAATACACCGGTGTCATCTTTATAAAGAGCAATGACACTATTCTGGCTAATGCTATGCATGTCAAAATGGTTATTCTTCAGGTAGCGGATCTGTCTCTTCTTTTTATCGATCAGATTAATCCCTCCATGATCTGTTGCAACCCAGATCACACCCTCTTCACCTTCCTCTACCTTCCTGATAATGGAAGATGAGAGAGGGAGGACTGAAGATTCAGAGAAATGTTCCCAGCGGTCTGTCAACGGACTGAAATGGAAAAGTCCGCTATGGGGATCGGAATAGATCCACACTTCACGATCCGTATCTACAAACAAACGATAGCGCCGGTACTGTGTTCTGGACTGCAGATAGCGGCTATTTTTAATACTTTCCCTCCGGTTCAGATCCAGGATCTCCACAATCCCCGTATAGTAGATAACATATAAATAGTCCTCTTTGCAAACGACATCCGAGACTTTTCCGGCTATCAGATCTGTCGGGTAATCAATAATAGAGGCTGTTGTGTAGTCATATTTACACAAACGGTGATCTGTTGTTGCAAACAGCAGATTTCCTTCTGGCTCCTGAAACACATGGCTAATGGTAGAAGGCAAATGTAAAGAACGGCCTATTTCCTGTATGGGATAAAATTTATTTTCCCGGAGATCAAATATCCGGATACTTCCGTCCTGATAGGTTAGCCACAACTTATCATCCTGCGTTTCCACCATATGGATAATATATGCTTCAGAGTAAAAGTAGTCCGCCCTCTCCGGTTTGTAACAGGTAAATTCATACCCGTCATAACAATTCAACCCTTCCGGGGTTCCAAACCACATAAAACCTCTGCTATCTTTTATGATAGAATTAATTTCATTGGAGGAAAGCCCCTGATTGACTCCGAGGCGATTAAACAAAATCCGGTTTTCATGAGCGACAGTCCGGGAAAAGAAAACAAACAAAAGGAGCAGGGTCAGGAACACTTTTGTTGTTTTTAAATGTAATAAAGCGTTTATTTTCATATCGTTTCTCATTAAACATCAGATATGAATCTTTGTTTGTGGTTTGTATCTTAAGAGAGAGCATAAATATACAAAAAGATTACTTCCCCGGAATTACATTTGTAAAAATAACACTTTTTTGTCCCTACCAACTGATATGGAGCAAAGGAATATAGGAATAGGAAAGGAGATTTATTTACTCTTGTATAACCGGTAAATGAATGCGATCACACTGACGCATAGCGCCATGAATAAATTGGTAAATTTTCTCTTCATTGAGTATATATAAAGTTACTTTATTTAGCCTGAAGTATGCTCCCTCCTGATCTGTCCCGGGGGTATACCATATTTCTGCTTGAAACAACGGTTAAAGTGAGCCTGTGTTTCAAACCCCAGTTCCCAGTATATCTGCGCAGGTTTAACGGTTCCGTTTTCCAGTCTTTTATATGCCTCCTCCAACCGTCTGGAAAGAAGCCAACGGGTAGGAGTCATCTGGAATATCTTCACAAACTCCCTGCGAAAAGTGGATAGACTTCGCCCTGAATATTCAGCAAAACTTTTTAAAGGTACATTAAATATATAGTTTTGTTCCATATATTCCTTCAGATTTTTCTTCGGAAACTCACCAAAATGAAACAAAGAAAACATTAATTCTTTATCTGTAAGAGACAGTATATAAATAGCCTGTTGCACTTTCATATTCATTAGGTTTCTATCTAATAAATAGTTCCTGCTAATAGACAGTTTCAAGTCTGCAAACAGGATATCCCACAAATCATCAGCCAGTAGTTTTTTTACCGTTACCGGATTATAATACCTGTATTCGGGATACGTATTTTGTTGAAGATAGCGTTTTAATGCTTTATCTGTGAGATTCAGGCATACTAATCTAAAAAAACCACTTTCAGGTGAAGGTATCATTTGGATCCGTGCCAGATTTCCTTTGGTTAATAACATATATTCTCCTTCGCTTGCGTCATATTCTTTACCAGAGAGTGTGATACGAAAAGAACCTTCTATGATATGGATCAGCCGGTGGAAAGGTTCATCAATTTCGCGGTAGGTAACCCGGTTGTAAGAGGTATAATATACCGGATCGTCAAATTTATAAAGTCTCTGTTCTGTTTGCATAGACAAAAATAGGTAAAAGCTGACTCCTACAGACAAAGAAAAATGAAATTTAAAGGTAAAAATAGACTGTTTTCCCCTGATTACCTTTGCCCGGTAAACAGATAAATGAATATTGATGAAAGATAAATTATTGACCTCAGCCTATATATGGTCGTTTCTGAGCAGTTTTTTGATGTTTTTCTCTTTCTATCTTCTACTTCCTATACTACCCATCTATTTAATAAACCATTTTGACGCCGGGAAATCACTGGCAGGTATTATTCTTTCTTCATACACGATCACCGCTTTGTTTATACGTCCTTTTGGAGGATATTTAGTTGATTCGCTTCCCCGTAAATTACTACTGATCATTTACTACTGTCTGTTTGTCGCATTTTTCGGAGGCTATATACTGGCCACTACACTTTTTGTTTTTGCTATTCTGCGAGCTCTGCATGGAATGGCATTTGGGATGGTTACGATCTCTAATTCCACAGTAGCGATAGATGTTATGCCGGCTTCCCGGCGAAATGAAGGGATCGGATATTACGCTCTTTCCACAAACCTGGCTATGGCTGCCGGCCCTACCGCTTCACTTTTTCTTTTTGATAGTCTACAAAATTACACCTATGTTTTTATGACTTCCCTGATTGCCGGTGTGATAGGGATTTTCTGTGCTCTTATGATAAAAACGGTCCCTCTACCTGTCAAAAAAGAATACGGAGCCTATTTCTTTAGACCGCTTTTTCTTAATGAAAGGTTTACCCTGTGCTCTTATTTTTACTCTTTTATCTTTCAGTTACGGAATGCTGACCACGTATGTAGCCATTTATGGTGTCGATGAAGTGGGGCTGACAACCGGTACGGGTATGTTTTTTGCCATTTTCTCCGTCGGGTTGATCAGTTCACGCCTGTTAGCTGCCGGATTAATGAAAGCCAGCAAATTAAATAAAGTGATCTTTATAGGAATAGCTTTGATGATTGGTAGCTATGGAATATTTATTTTCCTGAAAACGGCTTTCTCATTCTACTTCTCTGCTTTCACGCTGGGCGTCTCCTATGGATATGTCTTTCCTGCATTCCAGGCTATTTTTATTAATCTGGCAACTCACAACCAACGGGGTACTGCCAATTCATCTTATTATATTTCCGGAGATCTGGGGATCGGGATTGGTGTGCTGGCCGGCGGATATATTGCTGACCTGAGTAATTACACCACTGCCTATATCACTGGATTAGTATTAGTGATAATAGGCGGAATTTTGTATAAAGGAATTGGAGCCGGTTATTACGAACGGAATAAATTGTCTGAATAATAGAAATCCGTAAAATAACATTACTGATATTCATATCTGAGCCAGAAAGAGGAGATCAGCTCATATTCCTGGCCACTGTTCGTTACGGTTTTCATTTTTATACGGAATACCCCGTTGCTATAACCGGAAGCATATGGCTGACTTTGGCTTAATGGGATTACGATTTACTCCTCTTTACCGGCTGCGACCCGGAGAGGTTGGGATAAGTTGCCCTCTTCGATAAGTTGCCAGCTAAAAAAATCACTGGATTCTATCCGGAAGCCAGGCATGACCTGTAATTCTTCTGTCAGACCGTTCGTTATTGTTACTGTTATAGTAGTGGCCGGATAATTATAAGCGGCCGGTGTGGATGAAAGGGTTACCGGAGGATTGGCTTCCAGCTCAAATTCGGCAGTAATGTTGTAAGAGGCACCACTGGAAGAACCTTTGACTGTTTTCCATATCCGGTAACGGCCGGGTTCATACTCATATAAAACCGGATGCAGGGAAACATTAAAGACATGGCTACTGTTTGGAGGCACTGTCTTTAGAACCTGTAACTGCAAAAAACCTTCTATTAAAATCCGGTCCCAGCCTGTACCGTTATAATATTCGATAAATTCGTCCCACATTTCCATGGTTTCCTGAGTGTTGTTTATGACTTCTATATCGACAGCCCCGTCTGCGGGATGATAAAGCGGTTTGATTGTTCGTACAGTTACCCCACAGTCATGACACGTAACCTGCCCGCCGCCATTAGCAATCTTTTCGACTCTGCCACTCACAACGAGCCGGATAGCCGGAGAGTTTGAAATCTCTTGCCGGAATACTTTCATTAATTCCGGATCATCTTTTATAAAATTGACATGTAACGTATTGGAATACTCATCGATGCTCCATCCTGGAATTATTTTTGAAAGGGGATGTTGAGGATTCCATGTCAGAAAGTGACTGATTTGATCTGATAAAGCCTGCAAAGTAGTACGGGAAAAAGTAACAGATTCGAGTATTACATGATCACTGCCTACAGCTTTGTTTATCTGTGCCCGGGCACTGACCGTATCGCCCTGAACCTGGACACTCAGTTTTCCTTCCGGCGTAATGTAGCTTCCGGCATACCATTCCGGATAAACATTTTCTTTTCCACCCGCCTCTTTCCGGAAAGTATCCATCAAACGTGCAAAATATTGATTAGCCTCCATTTGGTGATCTGCTGACTGCTCCACAAAAGAAGGGGAAGGACCAATTTCTTCACTTTTAACCTGTTGTGAACCGGTTTGTTTACAACCGGGCAAACCTACGATTAATCCGGTCAATAGAAAACAGATGATTACATTCTTCATACTTATTTACTTTGTTTCACTCTATAGTTTTTCAGGATATGGATAGAAGGAATATAGAATGAGAACCGGAATAGGTAAACAATCATTTTCATGGATACACAAATTAGAATAAGCTACTTATTTCTATTCTTCTATTTTACAAACATACAATTTCCTCTTATAAATTTATCTGATTTTTATACTCTTAACATTCCATCTCCAACCTATCCTGTTATTGTAAGTTTCCCAAAAGTCTATATGCTCTTTGACAAAGTTACAGATTATAAGCCCCAAGGGCTTGCATATGAATCGAAGATCGGACTTCGCCAATAACCCCGGGTTTCACCCAGTCCTGTCCGGAAGATTTAATTGCCCCGAATGGGACATATTCAAATCAGAACCAGGCATCGTCCAGTCCTGTTCGGAAGATTTTTCGAAGGGTGATTGGCGACGGGTGATCTTGCCCTCTTAAGTCCTGAAGGGACGTCATATAATAGCCTGGGACGCAAGTCCCAGGTAGAAAAATCCCCACCCGGGGTGTGCTGTAGGTACACCCTCTCTTATGAAAACAATCGGTTTGTATATGCAGTGTCGTACTTACAGCACTCCATTGACTCTTGATACCTGACCTGGGACTTGCATCCCAGGCTATTATGTGCCGTCCCTGCGGGACTTAAGAGACAAAGGTCACCTTCGCAAAAATCTTCCGAACATGACTGGACGATGCCTGGTTCTGATTTGAATATGTCCCATTCGGGGCAATTAAATCTTCCGGACAGGACTGGGTGAAACCCGGGGTTATTGGCTAAGGCCGATCTACTATTCACATGTGACCCCTATTGGGGTAATTATTTATAAATCGTAACTTTTTAAATTTTCTTCTTTTGGGACACCTTCCAAATCGTTTGTGATATTTATAAATCGTTTCTTACCGGCAACTATTTGCCGATACAAAATTTCGCGAAAATATTTCCTAAGATCTCATCATTATTGATCTGGCCGGTGATCTCACCAAGGTAGTGCATACATTCCCGGATATCCTGGCTCAGGAAATCGCCGGAGATATTTTGTTGCAATCCCTGGATCACTCTTTCGATTGCCTGATGCGCTTTGAGCAGGGCTTCATAGTGCCGGACATTCGTTACGATCACATCCTGGGAAGAGATCTCCGGTAAAGCCGCTGCTTTGATCAGATAGTTTTTTAACTGGTCTGTGTTGGATTTTTGTTTGGCAGATATATAAATCCGGTCTGCCTCTATACCGGAAAGCAGTTGTTGTTTTTCCTCTAATTCCCGTCTGGAAAGAAGATCCGATTTATTAAAGACTAAAATGATTTTTTTGTCCTTCGTCTCCGGCCATATCTTTTCTCCTAAAGCTTTAATCTGCTCTTCAGGACTGGTAATATCAATGACCCATAACACCATAGTAGCCTGCCGCAATTTCTGGTAGGTTCTTTCAATACCCATGCTTTCGATAATATGGGTCGTTTCACGGATTCCCGCCGTATCAATAAAACGGAAAGTGACCCCGTTCAGACTGATCGTATCTTCGATCACATCCCGGGTAGTACCATGAATATCCGAAACAATGGCCTTCTCCTCTCCTACCAGCAAATTTAACAAGGTCGATTTTCCGGCATTGGTCTCTCCGATAATAGCTACCGGAATCCCATTCTTTACGGCATTTCCTACGCTAAAGGAATCAGCCAGCTTTTTGATAAGCTGTTCTATATCAGATGCCAATTGTGTCAGACCTGTCCGGTCTGCAAATTCGACCTCTTCTTCACTGAAATCCAGCTCCAACTCAATCAAAGAGGTAAAATTAAGAAGCTGTGTCCGCAAGTGAGTCAACTCCTGACTGAATCCTCCACGCATCTGGTTTAAGGCCAGTTTATGCATACCGGCAGAAGTAGAGGCGATCAGATCTGCTACAGCTTCGGCCTGACTCAGGTCCATCTTTCCGTTCAGAAAAGCCCGTTGGGTATATTCACCCGGTAAAGCAGAACGACACCCTTTTTCTATAAGCAACTGCATGATCTGCTGCTGAATATATACGGATCCATGGCAGGTGATCTCCACCGTATCTTCGCCGGTGAAAGAATGCGGTGCCCGGAAAAGGGAAACTAAGACATCATCTATTAATTCATCTCCTTTTCGGATACTACCATAACTTATGGTATACGCAGGCTGTTCCAGTAATGTCTTCCCGGCTTTACGCGGATAAAAAACAGCATTACTAATGGAGATAGCCTCAGGTCCTGATACCCGAATGACGGCAATTCCACCGGCTCCCGGTGCAGTAGATATGGCACAAATAGTATCCTCATTCATCATAAAAAACAGCTTTAAATGAAATAAAAAGTAAAAAGAAGTTATCCCCAAAGTGTATATGCTCTTTGACAAAGTTACAGCTTGTAAGCCCAAAGGGCTTGCATGTGAATCGCAGATCGGCCTTAGCCAATAACCGCGGGTGAAACCCGTGGCGGAAAGCAGCCACACGCTATGAACCCCGAAGCGGGTTCAACCCTTTCAGGGTTGTGGTGGAGAGGGCTTTCGCCTACACCCCGGGTTCCACCCAGTCATGGCCGGAAGATTTTTGCCAAGGTGACCTTTATCTCTTAAGTCCCGCAGGGACGGCACATAATAGCCTGGGACGCAAGTCCCAGGTAGAGAAATCCCCACCGAGAGTGTGCTGTAGGTACACCCCCTCTTATGTAAACCATAGGTTTGTATATGCAGTGTCGTGCTTACAGCACTCCATGGACTACTGATACCTGACCTGGGATTTGCATCCCAGGCTATTATATGACGTCCCTGCGGGACTTAAGAGATCAAGATCAACCTTCGCCAAATCTTCCGAACAGGACTGAGTGCCTATCCGGGGTTATTGGCTAAGGCCGATCTGCGATTCACATGCAACCCCTGTCGGGGTAATTATTTATAAATCGTAACTTTTTTAATTTTCTTCTTTCGGGACACCTCCTTTTCAGTTTATTTATACGGTAATTAATTCATAGTTCATCGTTCCGATGCCGATCTTTTCAGCATGTTCCAATCCGGCTTTCCAGTTGGTATCCGGATGGATCAACCGGAACTTGTCACATCCTTCCAGATGCTCGTGCGGATGTTCGTCCGCAATCCGGTTCCCGCCCAGTACAGGAGCCTGAGTGACCAGATCCGCACAGGCCTGATCCAGTGCGACCGGGTCAAAAGAGGCAGCAATACCAATGTCCGGTACCAAGGCCGCATCGTTATGATTCCAGCAATCACATTCCGGCGAAACATTCATGATGAAACTGATATGGAAATGAGGTTTATCCAACAGGACAGCCTTGGTGTATTCCGCAATTTTATAATTCAACCGTTCAGAGGTGTCTCCGTCTCCCATAATAGCAGCACTATATTGGCAAAGTGCAACACATTGTCCACAGCCTACACATTTGTCATAACCAATCACCGCTTTCTTATCCTCTCCTAAATGGATAGCATCATGGGCACAATATTTCACACAGATATTACATCCGACACAATTACTTTTTGACACTACCGGCTGCGAGGCAGAATGGAGTTCGAGTTTCCCTCCGACACTGGCACATCCCATACCTAAGTTTTTCAGGGCTCCGCCAAATCCGGATTGTTCGTGTCCTTTAAAGTGGTTCATGGAAATAATAATATCCGCATCTGCCACAGCAGCCCCGATTTTAGGGGCTTTGCAATATTCCCCGTTCACTGGAATCTCTTTGTAATTCGTACCTTTCAGTCCGTCGGCAATGATCACATCACATTTAGCGGACAACGGATTAAAGCCATTTTCAGCGGCACTTTGCAAATGGTCAACAGCATTGGCCCGTCTTCCGGAGTACAATGTATTGGCATCGGTCAGAAAGGGTTTGGCACCCATGCCCCGGAGGAGGGTAGCCAGTCGTGCTACATAATTAGGACGAATAAAGGCAAGATTTCCCGGCTCACCAAAATGGATCTTAATCGCTACAAACTGATCCTTGAAAGGGATGTTACTGATACCAGCCCGTTTCGCGACCCGCTCCATTTTATCCAACAGATTACTGTTAGGAGTGGTCCGGAGATTGGTAAAATAAACGTTAGATGAATTCATTTTTACTATTGGTTTTTTGAATATACAAAGATAGGGATGGAAAAGCTAAAAACGAAAGATGACTCCTAAAAAGTATATTCCCCTGCGTCAACCTTCCTCATTTTAGCTCTTCAATAGCATCAAACCCTGTTTCCGGGTTTCCTTCTTAATCAAAAATAGTGGGTATATCTTTCCGGTAAACAATCTAATTCCCGGATTTGAATATCTTTATAGAAAACTTCTCCGGCTTCACTCTGTAACTGAATTTTTCCCTCATTTAACGGCTTTATATTTCCTTCCTCATCCATGTAACTTAACTCTGAAATAGCTAATACCACTTCCCCATTTACCAGATGAAAGCTTTTCCCTTCATAACAAACCAATTCTAATTCATTCCACTCCCCCTTGGGTTTCTCCCGGTCTTCCAACGGCGCACAATAGGTCCACCAACGGGTTCCGGCTCCGAAATCGATCAGTTCCCCTTCCGGGTCGTATGCCAGATGATCCTCCTCGATCCGGGCCTTGATCCGGATCCGGGTACTGCCAATGCACCAGTATTCTCCGGTAGTCCCTTCACAGATCTGGAATTCGTGGCTCAACATCCAGCTTTTCCACCAGTCTACCCCTGCTTCCCCCTGGGAGTGATATAATATACCGGAGTCCAAGGGTTCATTCAGGCGGGGTTCCCATTTTTTCTCTCCATATTTAAATTTCAGTTTCAGGTGATAGTTCCGGAAATCCTCTTTGGTAAACAGACATCCATAGATCTCTCCGCTGACACGTAACAGGATATCATTGTCTTCCTGCAGGGTAGTGAACACATGCTTATCATTCCGGTCATAACCGAGCGGTACCAGTTTATGACCATTCGCATCTGTAGGATGCTCTCCTTTGTAACCGTCTTTTATTTCGAAACTGAGATAGGTGCGCCATTTACTTAACTCTTTATCCAGTAGAGAAACCCATCCCTCTTCCTTTGTTTGTGCCTGCACAACTGTACACATCATAAAAAAACAAAAAATAAAAAGAGAGGAGATGAAGAGGTGGTTTTTCTGTTCCCCGGTTGTTACATTTTTCATACGTTGTTTCTATTTGAATGCATATTTATTCAGTGGTGTGCCAAAGATAGAACTTTAACCATAACTTTTTACCCGGTCCGGTTAAATTTCATAGCGTGAAAGGTTATCTTTGCATTCACATCCTATAAATTAAAAGCTATGGTACTGGATACGATGAAAACCAGACGAACCATTCGTCAATATACAGATCAGGAGATTCCTGATCCATTATTAAATGAATTACTGGAAATTGCCGCCCGTGCGTCCAACACCGGGAATATGCAATTATACAGTGTAGTGGTCACCCGTGAACAGGAAAAAAAGAAACAACTCGCTCCGGCACATTTCAATCAACCGATGGCCACCCAAGCTCCGGTAGTACTGACATTCTGTGCAGACGCAAACCGGTTTGTGAAATGGGCAAAACAAAGAAATGCCGAACCCGGATTTGATAATTTCCAGACATTCATTGCTGCCATAATCGATTCCATGCTGTTTGCACAGACATTTTGTGTGGCTGCAGAAGAAAAAGGGATGGGCATCTGCTATCTGGGAACTACTACCTATCATGCGGACCAGATCATTGAAATATTACAACTCCCCCAGTTAGTAGTTCCTATCACTACGATTACACTGGGTTATCCGGCAAATCAGCCGGAACAGCCGGAACGGTTACCCTTAGAAGCGATCCTACACCACGAAACATACCAGGATTACACAGAAAATTCGATTGAAAAGTTATACCAGGCCAAAGAAGAACTGGAAGCGAATATACAATATGTAAAAGAAAACAACAAAGAAACCCTGGCGCAGGTCTTCACAGATATTCGCTACACTAAAAAGAACAATGAATACTTTTCTGATGTATTCTTAGAAGTTTTAAAGAAACAGGGATTTCTATAATCCCCTGTTCCCCGCAAAAAAGCCCGTGTAAAAACGCTCATGGTTCTTTAATAAAGTTACAAATCGTAAGCAAGTACCCCGAAAGGGGTCCCATGTGAATCGTAGATCGGCCTTAGCCAATAACCCCAGGTAACATCCAGCTTAGCCAATAACCACGGGCAACACCCAGTCATGTTCGGAAGATTTGGCGAAGGGTGATCTTGATCTCTTAAGTCCTGAAAGGACGTCATATAATAGCCTGGGACGCAAGTCCCAGGTCAGGCATCAGCAGTCAATGGAGTGCTGAAAGTACGACACTCCATATACAAACCGATGGTTTACAGAAGAGGGGGTGTACCTACAGCACACCCCAGGGGGGAATCTCTCTACCTGGGACTTGCGTCCCAGGCTAAATATGTACCATCCCTTCGGGACTTAAGGCATCAGAGATTACCCTTAGTAATGACCCGAATGGGGTCCCATGTGAATCGCAGACCGTTTCATTTTTATGTAGTCGGTTTACACATTTAGTCTCCTTCGCGGGAAAGAGGATATTTTTTAATATCTCCGGAATAAATCAGTCATGCACGATCCCGATGTTTTTATAACCCATAAAGAGCCCGCTTTCCACGACTCCCGGAATGGCTTTTATATCCTTTTCCAGACTGATCGGAATATCTCTGAACCAGACATCCAGGATCAGATTTCCATTTTCCGTAATGACCGGTCCATCTTTTCCGTTTCCGGTCCGGAGATGAACCGAGGAAGGAGACAAATATTCCATTTCCCGTTCCACCACCCGGATGGCAGACGGGAAAACCTCCACGGGTACAGGGAAGTTCAGTCCTAACGTGGAAACGATCTTGGAACGGTCTACCATAATATAGGTCCGGGGACTGGCCAGGATCATTAACTTTTCCTTAAACATGGCCCCTCCCCTCCCTTTGATCAGATTATGGTCCGGATCCACTTCATCCGCACCATCAAAACTCCAGTCCGGGATCTGTACTTCTAACGTAGTAACAGGAATTTCCGCCTGTATACAAAACAACATCATTTCCTGTGAGGTAGGGATGGCCTGTATGTTCAGGTGTTCTTCTTTTACCCGCCGGGCAATCGCCTGCAAAGCCATATAAGAGGTAGATCCGGAACCTACCCCGATGACATCCCCCTCTTTTACGAAAGAGGCTACCCGGGATGCCACTTTCTGTTTTTGTTTTTCATTTACTATCGGAGCATTCCATTCCCAGGTCTCCATTAGCCGGCTATTCCATTTCATCTCAACTCTTTTTTATTAAAAACACAGGCACACCTGATTCGGTTGCAAAATAAGATCCCCTTCCTATTCTTATTCTTATGAAAGAATCACTAAACTTATATAAATCCAATACTGTTACAATGTAACAAAAATAAACCTGAAATACAAATTAAAATATGTGGATTTTATTAGGAGGAATATTATTTACAATCCTGGCGGTATGTGCGGATCTGATATTGTATCAGTTTTTTATGCAACTATCTAAAACAGCAGGAATTATATATGCAGTCTTTGGTCTCTCTTCCCTCATTTTTTGTCTTGCCTTTATCACCATATATGGTCTGCATCTGATCTATTTTCATGATCTGCGATGGGCGGTATTTGCCTTTCTGCTATTAAATGTCCCTAAACTATTTTTTCTGCTTTTCTGGTTATTAGCGATCTTTCCTTTCAAAACATCTTTTGGGAAAAATAAACTAAAAATGTATCTGTGTCTTATTCTGGACTTAGTAGTGATCGGTATGATCATTCACGGAGGATTGATCGGAAGGACCCGGCTGATCATAAAAAAGGCAGAAATTCCTTCCGAGCGGCTACCGGACAGTTTTGACGGATTCCGGATCGTCCATTTCTCCGATTTTCATTTAGGCAGCTTTGGCAAACGGACCCAATTTGTACAACGGGTGGTGAACCGGATCAATGGGCTTCATCCGGACATCGTGTTTTTCACCGGCGATATCGTAAATGACAGAAGTGTGGAACTGGAACCTTTCCTGAATATTATGGGGCAGATCAAAGCGCCCTACGGCGTGTATTCCGTACTGGGGAATCATGATTACGGGGATTATTATGACTGGGAATATCCGGAAGATAAGATACAAAACCTGAAACGTTTACAGAAAATTCAGGAAGGTTGGGGCTGGGTTATCCTGAATAATGAGTTTGTATACATTGAAAAGGATGGAGACAGAATCGCATTGCTTGGGGTTGAGAACTGGGGAGATCCTCCTTTTCAACAATATGGGAACCTACGGGAAGCATACGAGGAGGTAGACAAAGATGCTTTTGCCATCCTGTTAAGCCATAATCCGATTCACTGGAGTGAGGAGGTGCTTCCGGATACGGATATTGACCTGACCTTGTCCGGGCATACCCATGCTTTCCAGATACGGTTCGGAAATATCTCTCCGGCTGCTCTGCGCTACCGGGATTGGGCGGGTCTGTATCAGGAGGGTGAACAATATTTATATGTGAATCAGGGAGTAGGTAATACCTTCTATCCCATGCGTATCGGTGCATTTCCGGAATTAACAGTCATAGAGCTCCGGAAAAAATAAAACAGATAAGTTTTTTTCTTACTTTTGCCGCTTCTTTATAATCCAAGAAGTTCAAATAATGAAAAAAATTTTCTCACTCACAATCCTTACTTTTTTATTCGTTTGTGGCGCACAAGCGCAAAATGTTCAGCTTCATTACGATTTCGGAGGTGCTTTATATAACAAAGACTTAGACGGAAGACCGGTTTTAACCTCTACGGTGGAAATGTTTAAAGTAGATAAATGGGGTAGTACCTATTTCTTTATTGATATGGACTACACCAGTGACGGCGTTGCCGCAGGATACTGGGAGATCGCCCGGGAATTGAAATTCTGGGAGAATCCGTTTTCTGTTCACGTGGAATACAACGGAGGCTTATCCAATATGTTCTCCTACCAGAATGCCTATCTGGGTGGTGGAACATATACATACAATCATAAAACATTTACCAAAGGGTTCTCTTTTAGTACTCTTTATAAATACATCCAGAAAAACGACTCTCCCCATAACTTCCAGTTAACCGGTACGTGGTACGTTCATTTTGCGAAGAACGGGCTATGTACTTTCATCGGTTTCGCTGATTGGTGGCGGGAGAAAACAGCCCACGGAAATTTCATTTTCCTATCTGAACCTCAGTTCTGGGTAAACCTGAATAAAATAAAAGGAGTGGATGATAAACTGAACCTGAGCTTAGGTGGAGAATTGGAGTTAAGCCACAATTTTGGCGGGCGTAATGGATTTTATGCCATTCCCACCTTAGCGGTTAAATGGACTTTTGATTAATATATACACATTTCATATGTTAAAGAAATTACTGGGATTCAATCCCGCCACGATGAATCTGAAGACGGAGTTTATTGCCGGTCTGACGACCTTCCTGACCATGAGTTATATTCTGGCGGTTAACCCGGATATTCTCAGTGCTGCCGCGATGGACAAAGGAGCTGTTTTCACAGCAACCGCCCTCTCCTCTACCGTTGCCACTATTCTGCTGGCTTTTATGGCTAAACTTCCGTTTGCGCAGGCACCCAGTATGGGCATCAATGCCTTTTTTGCCTTTACATTAGTGCAGGGCATGGGATATAGCTGGGAATCTGCTTTGGCTGCGATCTTTCTGGAAGGAATTATTTTCATTGTGATCACTTTTTTCAATATACGGGAAAAAGTAGTGGATAGTATCCCATTGAATTTACGGTATGCCATCTCCGTAGGGATTGGTATGTTCATTGCATTCATCGGACTGAAAAATGCCGGTGTGATCGAAGCAAATGGTGCCACTTTAGTAGGATTAGGAAAATTCACTCCTACGTCCTTACTGGCTTTATTGGGTGTCCTGTTAAGCGGAGCACTCATGTGGAGAAAAGTAAAAGGAGCCCTTTTTTACAGCATTATGATCTGTACGGTTTTAGGCATTCCTTTCGGAGTAACCATCCTGCCTGAAAATTTCACCATCGTTTCGATGCCACAGTCCATCGCCCCTACCTTTCTTAAATTAGACTTCGCCCCTTTGTTCAACTTAGATATGCTGATCATCATTTTAGTATTAGTATTCATGGATATTTTCAATACGATCGGGACCTTAGTGGGTGCGGCCGCCCAGGCAGGGATGATGGATAAAAACGGAAAGGTACCTCATATGAAACAGGCTTTAATGGCAGACGCGATCGGGACCACCGTAGGCGCTATGTTGGGAACTTCCACGGTAACAACCTATGTGGAAAGTACAGCCGGGATCGCAGAAGGCGGCCGTTCGGGAGTCACTGCTTTTGTGACCGGAGCGTTCTTCCTGCTGGCGCTGTTCTTCTCTCCGCTCTTCCTGTTAGTACCCAGTGCAGCCACTACCGGAGCACTGGTCTTAGTCGGAGTATTAATGATGCAATCTATCCGGGAGATGGATCTATCGGATATATCAGAGACGCTGCCGGCTTTTATTATTATTTTAGGGATGGTTTTAACCTACTCGATCGCAGAGGGGATCGCCCTGGGTCTGTTAAGTTATACCTTTATGAAAATATTGACAGGACAATACCGGAAAGTAAGTATTACCTTATACATTCTGACTATTTTATTTATACTCCGGTATATCTATTACTAATATCCGGAATACTCCAGAATAAAAAGCGGTCTCTTACAGGAAAATCTGTAAGAGACCGCTTTTTATTATTATACCTGTTTGTTACCAGATCACCACCCGGTCAGCCGGATCCATCCACATCGGCTCACTAACAGTGATATCAAATGCCTGGTAAAAAGATTCAATGTTGCGTACTGCCGCATTCACACGCCATTTACCCAACGAGTGAGGATCTATTTTAGTCAATCGTAAAATCTCTTCCGGACGAATGTTTTGTCCCCAAAGGGTGGCATAGCCCAGATAAAAACGTTGATCATCTGTAAAGCCATCGATTAGAGCCGGTTTTTCTTTTCCTTTTAAAGCGTTTTTATAGGCCTGGTAAGAAACTAATAAACCGCCCTGGTCGGCAATATTTTCACCTAATGTGAACCGGCCATTGGCATGTACGGTATCTAACACAATAATATCATCATACTGTTTCACCAGTATATCCGCTCTTTGTGTGAACCGGATCGCATCTTCCTCTGTCCACCAGTCGGTCAGATTACCATCTTTATCATAATTCCGTCCCTGGTCATCAAACCCGTGTGTCATTTCATGTCCGATCACCACACCAATCGCCCCGTAATTCACTGCGTCATCCGCCTCCGGGTTAAAGAAAGGAGGTTGCAGGATCGCAGCAGGGAAACAGATCTCATTGGTGGTTGGATTGTAATAAGCATTCACTGTCTGAGGACTCATATACCAGCGGTCTCTATCCACCGGTTTGCCTGCATCTTTCAGCATATACTCCATTTCAAAGATATTGGAACGGCGCACATTGGCCCAGTAAGAATCATTCTTGATTTGTAATCCGCTATAGTCACGCCATTTATCCGGATAACCGATCTTGACGATAAAAGTATTCAGTTTTTCCTGTGCCTTCTCTTTGGTCTCGTCACTCATCCAGTCCAGACCGTCAATCCGTTCACTCAATGCCTCCTGCAGATTATTTACCAGTGTCAACATCTTCTCTTTGGAGGAAGCAGGAAAGTATTTTGCAACATACATTTGTCCGACAGCTTCTCCTAAAGCCTCATTCACCGTATTCAAAGAACGCTTCCAGCGAGGCTGTTGTTCTTCGCGGCCCGACATGGTTCTGCCGTAAAACTCAAAATGTGCGTTCACAAACTCATCACTTAAATAGGGTGCCGCATTTCTCAATAAATGAAAAGACAGATAATTTTTCTGTTCTTCATAGGATAAGGTCTTCAGCAGATTATGCAAACCTTCATAAAAAGTATATTGCTTCGCATCCAGCTCAGTAATATCACTTAATCCCATCTCTTCAAAATAAATATCCCAATCTAAGAATTCACTCTGTGCTTTGAACTCTCCTACGGGAACCTTGTTATAGTTTTTCTGTGAATCCCGCAACTCTTCCCGGCTGAAAGAGATCTCCGCAATGCCGGTTTCTATTTTCATAACAGCTTCCACGGCCGCTTCCGCCTGTTCCGGTGAACATCCGGTCTGAGTAAATAGCTGATGTATAAATTCCCTGTAGGCCCGTTGAATAGTTTTCGTTCCTTCATCTTCATGGAGATAATAGTCCCGGTCTCCCATTCCTATACCGGACTGATAAAGCTGCACAATATTCATCAGACTGTTTTTCTCATCCGCATCTACGTACAAAGCGAAAAACGGAAAGATCCCTTCCTTATGTAAGGCAGCCACTTTGCGGGTCAGATCCGCTTTGGTTGCGATTTTATGAATAGAAGCCAATTGATCTTTCACCGGATTAAATCCATCTTCATTCAATTGGACACTATCTAATCCCATCGCATACAAAGTACCTATTTTCCGGGCAATCTCATTTTCACCTTCCACAGCATGACTCAGTTCTTCAATCAGCGCCCGGAGCTGTTCCTGGTTATCCTCCCTCAACTGATCGAATGTCCCAAAACGGGCAAACTCCGGTTTCAACGGGTTATTGGCGATCCAGCCACCGCAGGCATACTGATAAAAGTCAGTTCCCGGAGCCACTGTAGTATCCATATTAGCCACATCAATGGCTACTGTTTTTACTGGTTCTTTCGCAGGTTTTTCATTGCATCCCGTAGTAGCAACCATACCAGCAACAACTAAAGGAAAAACAATACATTTTTTCATATGAAACATTTTATATTTATATGTTTGATAACACTTTTTCTGCATGCAAAGGTAGGTAAAAACCTCTAAACAAGGATATAAAACAGAGAAGAATCCATAGGGCATCCGTATTATTTGGAAACAATTGAATTTTATTATACTTTCGACACCTATATCAAACAACCATATACAATATCATGAAAACAAGACTATTAACCTTATTAGCATGTATCAGTTTGCCTCTGTTTGCACAACGGACTTCCCAAATCCGGGTATATCCTGACAGAGGAACAGAAGAGATCAGTAAACACATCTACGGACATTTTGCCGAACATCTCGGGACCTGTATTTACGGGGGATTTTGGGTAGGGCCGGATTCCGACATTCCAAACACACAGGGATACCGGAATGATGTGCTGGAAGCGCTCAAAAAATTGCAGATCCCCAATCTCCGCTGGCCGGGAGGTTGTTTTGCCGATGAATACCACTGGATGGATGGGATCGGTCCCAAAGAAAACCGCCCCAAAATGGTGAATAACAACTGGGGAGGAACCATTGAAGATAATAGTTTCGGTACCCATGAGTTCCTGAACCTATGTGAACTCTTAGAGTGTGAACCCTATATCAGTGCCAACGTCGGAAGCGGAACAGTGGAAGAGATGGCCAAATGGGTGGAATATATGACTTCGGAAGGAGATAGCCCGATGGCACGCCTGCGCCGCCAGAACGGAAGGGATAAAGCCTGGAAAGTAAAATTCATTGGTGTAGGAAATGAAAGCTGGGGATGCGGCGGAAGCATGCGCCCGGAATATTATGCCGACCTATATAGGAGATATGCAACCTACTGCCGGAATTATGACGGGAACCAACTATTCAAAATTGCCAGCGGCGCCAGTGATTACGACTATAACTGGACAGAAGTACTGATGAAAAATATAGGAGGCCGGATGGATGGACTCTCTTTACATTATTATACAGTCACTGGTTGGGAAGGTAGCAAAGGAGCCGCTACGAAATTTAACAGCGAGGATTTCTACTGGACGATGGGCAAATGCTTAGAAATTGAAGAGGTCATCCAAAAACACATCCTCATCATGGATACATATGATCCTCAGAAGAAAGTAGCCCTTATGCTGGATGAATGGGGAACCTGGTGGGATGAAGAACCCGGTACGATCAACGGCCACCTGTATCAACAAAACACCATGCGGGACGCTTTTGTCGCCGCCCTATCCCTCAACCTGTTCCATAAATATACAGACCGGCTGAAAATGACCAATATTGCCCAGATTGTAAATGTGTTGCAATCGATGATCCTGACGAATGGTTCCCAGATGGTAGTTACGCCAAGTTATCATATTTTTGAGATGTTCAAGGTGCATCAGGATGCAATCCATTTGCCGCTGGATCTGGTTTGTGACAAAGAAACCGTACGGGATAACCGGGAAGTGCCTATGCTAAGTGCCTCCGCATCCAAAAACAAAGACGGAGTGATCCATCTGACGTTAGCGAACGTGGATCTGGACCAGGCCAATGAGATCACCCTGGATTTGCAGGCACATAAAATATCCAGTGTAAGCGGTCGCATCCTGACCTCCGCTTCCATCCATGACCACAATACGTTTGACCATCCGGAACGGGTGAAACCGGTAGCTTTCAACGGAGCTAAAATAGACAAAGGACAACTGAAAATAAGTATGCCTCCGAAGTCTATTGTTGTGCTGGAAGTAAAATAAGTTTGATGCCATCCGGAATTTTAATCGGAAAATGTCTTTTGTTAATTGTCAATTGATTAGTACATTTGCCAACTAAACCAAAAGACATTTTAAAACGTACAATTATGAAACCAACTTTATTTGTATTAGCTGCCGGAATGGGTAGCCGTTATGGAGGCTTAAAACAGTTGGATGGATTAGGACCTAATGGGGAGACCATTATGGATTATTCCATCTTTGATGCCATCCGTGGAGGATTTGGCAAATTAGTTTTTGTCATCCGCAAAACTTTTGAAAAAGATTTCCGTGAAAAGATCATTTCCAAATATGAGAACCATATTCCGGTGGAAGTCGTTTTTCAGGAACTGAACAATCTGCCTGCAGGCTTCACCTGTCCGGAAGGCCGGGAAAAACCCTGGGGAACCAACCACGCCGTACTGATGGGAAAAGAGGTGATCAAAGAACCCTTCGCCGTAATCAATGCAGACGATTTCTACGGCCGGGACAGCTTTGCCGTTTTAGGGAAATGGTTAACCGGGAAAGCCGGAGCCCAGAATGATTATTGCATGGTAGGATATCGCGTAGGAAATACCCTGAGTGAAAGTGGTTCCGTTGCCCGTGGTGTATGTGAGACCAATAAAGACGGATATCTGACCGGCGTTGTTGAACGCACTGCTATTGAACGCATAGACGGGGAAATCCGGTTTACAGACGAAAACGGACAAAAAGTAGTATTAGATGAAAATACCCCGGTCTCTATGAACATGTGGGGATTCACGCCTGATTATTTCAACTATTCAGAAGATTATTTTGTGGAATTCCTGAAAGCCAACATGGAGAACCTGAAAAGTGAATATTTCATTCCTTTGATGGTGAATGAACTGATCACCAACGGCACTGCTACCGTAGAAGTGTTAGACACCACCTCCAAATGGTTTGGAGTCACCTACGCAGAAGACCGCCAATCAGTGGTCGATAAAATCCAGGCATTAGTAGATGCCGGAGAATACCCGGAAAAACTTTTTTAATAAAATAACAATTTATTGTAGAGACGCATATTTGCGTCTCTCTTTTTTTATCCTTTTCTTTGCCCTTTTCTTTATCTCTTATTCGCCCCACCCTATCCGCGTCTCCTATATTTACTTACCTTTTAATGGCAACTTTTGGATGTATTGTTGTGTATAGGAGACGCAAATATGCGTCTCTACCAATAAACGGAAGAATAAAAATCATAGCGATTACGCCTATACCCTTTTCAGGTATCAAAAAAAAATTTATTGCCCAATTAGGTATTACGATTGATTAATGATAAATTTGACAGAGTCTTAACTTGATCATTATGCAAACATACACTACTTTACTTACTAACCTTAGAAAAATCCTTCTTCTGCGTATTCAGGATGAAACACAGATTATTGAAAAGTTAAGCGCCATTACAGGAAAAGATTATAAATCGGTATGGCGAAGACTGAGAGGAGAATACAGATTCTCGTTTGATGAGATTTTTAATATTTGCAGTGAATTAGGAATTTCGATGGAGTCTTTGGGAGATAAAAATCCGGCCAGTGTAAGTTCGCTTACCGTCTACCATTTTCCGGACCTTTTTACATTTAATGCCAATAAAAGTCATATCAATAAAATGTTTTCCATAATTGAAACTGCGATCCAGTGTGAAGACAGTTCCTATATAGCAATTTGTAACCGGTTACCGGAAATATTTTATATCAGGTACGAAAAATTAAGTCAGCTCCTATTAATGAAGTTGAATTATTTTACTACCCAACGTCTGGACAAAGATTTTTATCAACAGGTAAGTAAAAACTGGGGATTATTTGAAGAAGCCAATACCTATAACCTGCAACTGGTTGAATCCTTCCGGAATCTGACTGTCATTTGGGGACCCTATATTATTGAAAACACAGTAAAAGATATCTGTTTTTTCTGGATATAGAAATGATTACGCAGCGTGAAGCAGAGGAAATTAAGGAAGAATTGAAAGAGATGTTGAAGTGGATTGAAGATATGTGTGATAATCCGGCTGATTCCATTTACCCTCATTTCACCTTTGCTGTTTCACCCATAGACATGAACTTTCATAGTAATACGATCAGTAGCTCCAAAGGAACAACTGTTTTTTATTTTCTCTATCATCTCTCTTTTGCTTATACGGAAAATCAGGAAGATGTGAAAGCACAGGAAATCATCATTGACTGTCTAAAAAGGAGCGCCACCATTCTTTCGGGTAGTAACCACCGGGAAAGAAAGTTATTTATGAAACGACAATATGAAGAGCTTGAAAAGATATAGACCAGATCAGTTGTAAAAATATAAATGTAAAAACGCCCCTATGAAGTATATAGAAATATTAAGTCATTTGAAGGCAGAGCTTGCTGTCCGGATGCTGAATCAGAAAGCTATCCCTCTTCCCCGGCCGGACCTGGCTGAAGAGTGGAGATTTACAAATCTTAAAACGGATTGACGATGGACTATCAACAGCTATTAACCAGATTAAAGGAAATCCTTCAACAACGGTTACCGGAAGGACAGAACCATGCCCGGCAATTGTCGGAGATACTGGGGGTCAAACCGCATTCCGTATATCGCAAATTGAGCGGTGAGATCCAATTTTCGGTGGATGACCTGGTTAAAATCTCCGGGGCACTTTCTATTCCTTTAGGAACATTGCTGGATGATTATTCCTGTGTAGTAAGTCATCCGATGGAACTTATCCTGATGGACAATATGGCAAAAGAAAAGGGATATACATCTGCTATGGAAACAACCCAGGCTATTTTCGGACAGGCAGGAAAAACAGGAAATGCAAAATTTATGGCTATCTGCAAAAATCTACCTGTGATCAGTTATTATTATTATGATTGGCTGATGAAATTTGCCCATCTGAAATGGTTATATTTTAATAATGGGTGCTCAGTCATGCCTTCTCTTTCCGAAACAGTATGTCCGGATCCTTTTATGAAAGCAAAAGATATATATGTAGAATCCTTCAATTCAATCCGGAGGCTGATTTTTGTTGTAGATGGTGATCTGGTACGGAATTTTACGATGGACCTGGACTTTTTCCGGAAAATGGGTTTCGTGACGGCGGCTGAGATGCTGTTGGTATTGGAGGATATGAGAAGTTTACTGATGGAGATCCAGAGTATATGCCAGACAGGGCTTTCGTATGTTTCAGGGCAGGAAATTCAGGTTTTTTATTCGGATATTCCTCTCTATAATGATATCTATCTGATTGAGAGTAGTACAATCAACAGGGGAATTTTTTATGCCCAGGGTTTTAATCCAATCATACACCGCGAACCACAGACCTTGGAAATATTCAGAAAGTGGGTAAATGCATGGGTAAGCTGTTCCAATCCTATTTGTGGTACCAGTGAACCGGACTGCAGGACGTTTTTTAAAAAACAACACCGGATCATAGAAGAGTACAGGAATAGTCTGGCCTGGGTCGAGTTCTTTGGTAGTAGACAGCGTGGCAGAAAATGAGAAGATATGGACAAAACGGATTTATTTCAATCACACTATTTTAGTCTAAAACTTTAAATATCCCTCCTAATAGTTTAAGAAACCATCTGTTTTTTGTTACTTTTGCCTGATACAAAACAAACTATTCATACGATGAAACATTTAATTACCTTGTTGACAACGATAGTCTTTGTTTTTTCCGGTGTAACTCTGCATGCCCAGCAGGAAGAAACCCTGGTTTTGATCGATACGGATATGGGAAAGGTCAAAGTCAGGTTATTCAATGAAACTCCCCAACACCGGGATAATTTTATTAAACATGTGAACGAAAACACCTATGACGGGTTATTATTTCACCGGGTGATCAAACAATTTATGATCCAGGCAGGGGATGTGAATTCAAAAGATGCCCCTTTGGATAGTATTTTAGGGAGTGGTGACCTGGATTATACCATACCGGCTGAAATCGTTTACCCGAAATATTTTCATAAAAGAGGGGCTTTATGTGCTGCCCGCACACCGGACGAAAACAATCCGGAAAAAGCATCTTCTGCTACCCAGTTCTATATCGTAACAGGCAAGTTCTATACAGAACATGAATTGAACAAAATGGAAAAAGAACAAAAGATGACCTTTACACCGGAACAACGGGAAGCCTTCATGCTGGAAGGGGGATCTCCCAGCCTGGATGGGAATTATACTGTTTTCGGAGAGGTGGTAAGCGGACAGAAAGTGGTGGATAAGATCAGCTTAGTCCTGACCAACGAAAAGGATCGTCCTTTAAAAAATATAAAGATCAAATCGATGGCTATCGTAAAAAAATAAGATTCAGAAAAATGGAAGAAAAGAAACAGGAAACGATGGTAGTATTGAACACTACTCTCGGCCCGATTAAAATAAAACTGTATAATGAGACTCCCCAACACCGGGATAACTTTATTAAACTGGTAAAGGAAGGTACCTATAACGGACTACTCTTCCACCGGGTCATTAACGAATTTATGGTCCAGGGTGGAGATGTAACCTCAAAAGATGCTCCTTTGAATAAACAGTTAGGAAGTGGTGACCTGGGCTACACAGTACCGGCAGAATTTGTTTACCCGAAATATTTTCATAAACAAGGAGCCCTTTCTGCGGCCCGTACCGGTGACGAAGTAAATCCGGAAAGAGCCTCCTCTGCCTCCCAGTTTTTTTATTGTGACTGGTAAAACCTATACGGATGCAGAATTAAACCAGATGGAAAAACAGAAAGAAAGCCGCCTGAAATCAGCAATCTTCAATCGCTTAAAAACGGAAAACAAGAGTAAAATCATGGAGTTGTACCGTAGTGGTGATAGAGACGAATTAACCATCCTGCAAGATACTTTGATCGGGAAAGCTGAGTTAGAAGCTGAAAAACGAAAGAAAGAGGCCCAAATGACACCGGAACAACGGGAACTCTACAAAACAGTAGGTGGAGTACCTTTCCTTGATAATGAATATACAGTATATGGTGAAGTCATAGAAGGTATGGATGTTGTGAAAAGATCGAACAGGCGAAGACGAATGCTTCAGACAGACCTCTTGAAAATATAGTGATTACTTCTGCTGAAATTTTATAAACTTTATCTCTCCTCTTACCAGGCTGTCTAAAAACCTGAATTATAAGTTCAGTGTTTCCCGCGAAGGCGGGAATCGCATAGGAACCGCCGGTTCTTTATAGAAAAACAGAAAATAACTGCCGGCTCTTTTGCGATTCCCGCCTTCGCGGGAAACAATTGGAATTTTTATCCAGCCTCTCCATAGGGATAATATGTTACTTCCGGTGAAATAAAAGATGATATCCGGGACTATTCTCTCATACATTCCAATGAATTTATCAGTATATAAAGAACATTACAAAGAAACCATCCGGTTAGGGATTCCTATTATCCTGGGGCGGGTGGGGATTATTATCGTCGGCTTTGCTGATAATATGATGGTGGGGCATCACAGTACGACAGAACTGGCAGCCGCTTCCTTCGTAAATAACTTCTTTAATCTTGCCTTTATTTTCGGTATGGGATTTTCATATGGCCTGACGCCGGTCATCGGAGGATTATTTGCAGACAAAAAAGAAGAACAGGCCGGGGAAGTACTGAAAAACAGTTTGGTGATCAATCTGCTGGTAGGAATAGGATTAAGCCTATGTATGTTCTTATTATTACTGAACATAGGCCTGCTCAATCAACCGGAAGAGCTCCTACCCTATATCATCCCCTACTACACCATCCAGCTTTTTTCCGTGATCTTTACGATGCTGTTTAACTCTTTCAAGCAGTTCAGTGATGGAACGACTGATACGCTCACTCCTATGTGGATCATCTTAGCATCCAATGCTCTGAATATTATCGGGAACTATATCCTTATTTTCGGGAAATTCGGCGCACCGGAGTTAGGGCTCACCGGAGCAGGGATATCCACGTTAGCCAGCCGTATATTCACTTTTGTTCTATTTTTCATTCTCTTCCTCCGTCATTCCAAATATAAAAACTATCTGAAAGGTTTTAAACAGGGAACAATTAACAGGCTCCACATTTCCAACCTCATACGTTTAGGACTTCCCGTAGGTTTCCTGATGGGAGTGGAAACCGGTTCTTTCAGTCTGAGTGTCATCATGATGGGATGGTTAGGAAGTATTGCCCTGGCAGCACACCAGATCGTAATTGTCATTACCACACTTGGCTTTATGGTCTATTACGGGGTAGCAGCGGCTGTTGCCATACGGGTCAGTGCGTTTAAAAGCCGGAACGACTATCCGGAGATCCGTCTGGCCGCCTTTTCGGGGCTACATATAATTATGGGTATGGCTTTGGTGGTGATGGGTTTCATCTTTCTGTTCCGGAACCAGATGGGATTCCTGTTCACCCAGGAAGCATCTGTCATTCAATTAGTGTCAGTTTTAGCTTTTCCGGTTATTCTGTACCAATTAGGAGATGGTTTACAAATCCTTTTTTCAAATGCTCTGCGGGGAATAGCAGATGTCAGATACATGGCCTACGTAGCCCTGATCTGCCATTTTGGACTGGCTCTCCCTATTGGTTATATTTGCGGATTTATACTGGATTGGGGAGCGTTAGGTATATGGTCTGGCTATCCGGTCAGCCTAAGCCTGTTAGGTGTCCTCTTATGGAAAAGGTTCAATAAACTCACAATTCCCTCAAATTAAACTTTAAAACCTCTTACATTGAGTTCCGGAGGAACGGTACATAGTAGCCTGGGATGTAAGTCCCAGGTAGAGAAATCTCCCCAAGGGTGTGCTGTAGGTACACCCCATCTTATGGAAACAATCGGTTTGTATATGCAGTGTCGTGCTTACAGCACTCCATGGACTGCTGATACCTGACCTGGGATTTGCATCCCAGGCTATTATATGACGTCCTTTCAGGACTTGAGAGATAAAGATCAACCTTCGCCAATCACCCTTCAAAAAAATCTTCCGGGGACTACTGAATTACGATCCTGCGGTAATATCTTTCCAGAGATTATCTTCCGGAACCGGAGCCGTAATGGTGAGCTCCTCTTTGGAAACCGGATGGATAAAGGAGGCGCAGCGGGAATGAAGACTGATTCCCCCATCTTTATTGGACCGGGCAGCCCCGTATTTCAGATCTCCTTTAATCGGGCAACCGATCTTTGCCAGTTGGCAGCGGATCTGATGATGGCGGCCTGTTTTCAGGTCTATTTCCAGTAAATAATAATTATCTGAACGGGCGATTACTTTGTAATGAAGAATCGCTTTCTTCCCATCCGGACGCTCTGTATCATAGGCAAAACTTTTATTCTGCTTTTCATTGCGGACGATCCAGTGAACCAACTCCGCTTCTTCAACAGGCGGGCAATTCTTCACAATCGCCCAGTAGGTTTTCTTCACCTGTCCCAGGCGGAACATTTCATTCAGGCGGGAAAGGGCTTTACTGGTTTTGGCAAATAGGACCAATCCGCTGACAGGACGATCCAGACGGTGGGTCACACCGGCAAACACATTTCCCGGTTTGTTATACTTCTCTTTCAGCCATGCTTTTAACATGTCTGAAAGAGGAGTATCCCCGGTTTTATCTCCTTGTACAATCTCATGACAATTTTTATTGACTGCAATGATATGATTGTCTTCGTAGATAACTTCCATATTTTAAAATTACATATTCATACCCCCGCAACAGCAGATCACCTGGCCTGTTACATAAGAAGACATATCAGAAGCTAAGAAAGTAGCTACATTGGCCACATCTTCCGGTGTTCCACCCCGGCGCAAAGGAATTTGTTTCGCCCATTCAGCTTTCACCTCTTCAGACAGCGCAGCCGTCATATCCGTAATGATGAATCCCGGAGCGATCGCATTCGCACGTACTCCACGGGAGCCCAATTCTTTTGCCACGCTCTTTGCCAGACCGATCATTCCTGCTTTGGAAGCAGAATAGTTAGCCTGTCCTGCATTTCCTGAAACACCCACTACAGAAGCCATGTTAATAATACTTCCGGTTTTCTGTTTCATCATCACAGGGGTTACCGCATGCACAAAGTTAAAAGCCGATTTCAGGTTTACGTTGATCACCATATCCCACTGTTGCTCAGTCATACGCATCATCAACCCATCACGGGTAATACCGGCATTGTTTACCAGAATATCCACACGTCCGAAATCTTTCACGATTTCAGCCACTACCTGGTGTGTATCTTCATAGTCAGCAGCATTGGAAGCATATCCTTTCGCTTTTACACCCAACGCTTCCAGCTCTTTCTGTGTAGCCAGACCATTTTCATCGATTGCCAGGTCAGTAAATGCAACATTTGCTCCTTCCGCAGCAAATTTCAAAGCGATCGCTTTCCCGATACCACGTGCGGCACCGGTCACAATGGCTACTTTTCCTTCCAGTAATTTCATATTTTTTATTATTTAGTAGTTAAGTAATCAGAGTAGTTATCAGTCGCCAAAGCTCCTTAGTAGTTAAGTAGTAATCCTATACTTACTCCTCTAACTTCTTTAACTCCTTTGACTACTGAATATTAACATTCTATCAAACAAGCCCCCGCTGAGTAACCGCCGCCAAACACGGTAATACAAACAATATCTCCTTTTTTAAAGTGGTGATCGTTTTGTGCATAGACTAATGCGGAACTCACTGAACCGGTATTTCCGAACTCTTCAATATTATGAAGGAATTTTTCTTCCGGCAGGTTCAACTGTTTGGCAATGTTGGACATAATACGCATGTTTGCCTGATGACCAATGAAATAAGATAGATCATCTAGGGTGTATCCGTTCTTCTCCAATACATACATGACATTCTTAGGCATATAGGTACAGGCCTGAATAAAGACATCCTTTCCCTCCGGCATCATGATTCCTCCATCGCGGGGACGGAGTTGTACTCCCTCCGGACCTTTGCTAATGTGTCCTAACCCTTCCGTATAGATCTCCCGGATTTGAGGTTCATTGGCTGCCACCGGTTCCTTTGAAATAAAGAAAGCAGCCGCTGCGTCGCCCCATAAATGTCCGGCTTTCGGATCCGTTTCATTTGAATAGGCAGAGTTCTTATCTGCTGAGATGATCAGTGCTTTGGTTGCTTTACCCATAGCAAAGTATCCCTCCACAACTTCCAGTGCATTCAGAAAAGAGAAACAGGCAGACGATAAATATAAAGCCTTTGCCTTAGTTATATTAAACTCTCTCTGGGCGATATGGGCAGCAGTCGCCACCGTATCGTAAGGAGAATAAGAAGCAGCAATGATCACATCCACTTCTGAAATATCATAGGGTAACTTAGGGATTGCATTGCGGATCACCTCCAGTCCCATTGTGTTAATGTTCTCTTCGGGTTGTGCTTTAGAACGGGATATAATACCGGTACGCTGTTCAATCCACTCACTGGTCAACCCATTCAACTCTAAGAAATAGTCATTATGCACCCTTTCTGCAGGGACATAGACACCTGTAGCATTAATAAACATCCTCGCCTTATTTTAACTTTATTCCATTGAATATTAAATTGACCACATTATCTCGTCTCTTAATGCGCTCACTGATTGTGTTTCCCATCTGCCCACGTATATAAGGAACCTCGAGACCTTTCAGTGCATGATGCAATACAAGGGCTGTGATTTCCACATCCGGCATACTGAATACTCCTTCTTTTACTCCTGCATCCAATATTCCTTTTAACATCTCTACTTCACGCAGGTCAAAGGTTTTACGGACTTTTTCCACCCGCCAGATATCACGAAAAAAGTTTGCCCTCAGGGTTCCGTTACGGAACACAATGGATTTCACGGCATCTAATCTGGCATAAATAAAGGTCAGTAGTTTTTCATCAGCAGGGAGATTTTTGGAAGCCACATCCAGAAGCATGTTATATAACTTGTCTAATTCCGACTCCACCACAGCTAAATAGATCTCATTCTTACTTTTAAAGTAGGTATATAAAGTACGCCTTCCTTTACGGGAAGCCTGTGCAATATCATTCATAGTCGTATTGTCCACTCCCATACGGGCGAACAACTGCCTGGCTACATCCACTAACATGTCACGTGTCTTAGAAACTGTCACTGCCATTAAATTTTATTGCACATTTTATTTGAAACTGTGCGCAAAGTACCTAAAAAAGATTGGTTCTACCAAGTATATTAAAAAAAACTTGCAATAAATTTGTTTTATAAATAATAAGCTTTACCTTTGCACTCGCAATTGAAAAACAATTGTACTATATCGCGGAGTGGAGCAGTGGTAGCTCGTTGGGCTCATAACCCAAAGGTCGTAAGTTCGAGTCTTGCCTCCGCAACTTTTTAAAAGCCTCTATTCATTTTTTGAATAGGGGCTTTTTTCTTACCTACTTTCTACTTAACTACGAAGAAGCAAAACGACTGATAACTCCTTTAACTACTCCTCCATTTTCTTTCTGCTTTTCTGAACCTCCTGCCTGTTCTTTTGTTTGTTTAAGAAAGGGATTAACAAACCGAAACAGGGTACTATGGATTTCATCGATTATTATAATGTATTAGGGATCGATAAAAACGCTTCCCAGGCAGATATCAAAAAGGCTTACAAAAAATTAGCCCGTAAATACCATCCGGATCTCAACCCGGATGATGATTCCGCACACCAGAAATTCCAGCAGATCAACGAAGCCAATGAGGTGTTAAGTGATCCGGAGAAACGAAAGAAATATGACCAGTATGGTGAAAACTGGAAACATGCGGATGCCTATGAAAGCCAGCGGCAACAGTATCAGGGTAGCAGCCAGGGAGGATATGACTTTGGCGATAGCGGAGATTTCTGGTCTTATTCCGGCGGCGGAGACTTCTCGGATTTCTTTGAATCCATGTTTGGTTCGGCACGCAGCGGCAGAAGTAGCAGAGGCAATTATGGTTTTCGTGGGCAGGACTACACTTCCGAATTACACCTGACACTGACGGAGGCAGCCAAAACCCACAAGCAGGTGATCTCCGTGAATAGTAAAAACCTGCGGATCACTGTTCCTGCCGGAGTGGCCAACGGACAAACGATCAAATTAGCAGGACAGGGAGGCCCGGGAAGCAATGGTGGGCCAAACGGTGACCTCTACATTACGTTTGTCATTTCTGAGGACAGCCGCTTCAACCGGATAGGGAATGACCTGTATGCCACGATCCCACTCGATCTCTATACAGCCGTATTAGGCGGTGAACAGATTGTGGAAACACTCCATGGGAAAGTGAAACTGAAAATAAAAGCCGGTACCCAGAACAACAGTAAAGCAAGACTGAAAGGAAAAGGATTCCCGGTCTACAAAAAAGAAGGACAACACGGTGATCTGATCATCACCTACTCGATCACGATCCCGAGCCATCTGACGGAAAAACAGAAAGAGTTGTTCAAAGAAATTCAAAGTCTAAGCTAAAAAACACCTGTCCTATGAAACCGGATTTAATTATATTACATGAGTACTGTGTCAAAGTAAATATCGAACCCTCCTTCGTTTTACTTTTAAATGAAGAAGGGTTGATTGAGATTCTTATCATTGATAACATGGAGTATTTACCTCTCTCCCAGTTGAAAGAGCTGGAAAAATACACCCGGATGTACTATGATCTGGCAATCAATATGGAAGGAATCGATGTGATCCACCATCTGTTAGACCGGATTAAAGGTATGCAGGCAGAAATCAATCACCTGAAAAAGAAACTACGCCTGTATGAACCGGAGTAAGAAAAACAGGATCAGATAGGGTGCAAAAAACAGGGACCATCTTGTCTGTTCTTTTACATAATTTCCGATTACTCTTCTAATACTTTTTTTCATTTTACCATTCACCCTTCACCTTAAAAAATAGTCTCCTAATAATCAAGACTATAGCATCTAAAAAACGGTGAATAGACGATTTTTCCGTCTATTCACCATTCACCTGTCTATTCACCTGACGCATGTGCGGGAAACCGGACTTTCTTACAAAGAAATTGCAGAGAAGTAAATACAACATAACGGGTTATTAAAGGCTTCCCTAAGGGGAACTATCCTTTTAGTAGAGTATACTTATCCGGAATATGCCGACCCGGTAGGTTATGATACAGGACCCATAAGGTTAAGAGTCAGGTATCATAAGGTTATAAATCCTGGCTCTTAACCTTATGGGTCCTGTATCATAACCTTGCAAGTATGCAATAAAGGGACAAGCACATACTATCCTTCCCATAGTTGCCCTGAATCTACCTGAGAAGATGAGTGAACCTTATTCCGGACAAGACCTTTTCCTGCCTGGCTGAAAGATTATTTAAACGCAGGCAGGATGTATTTCCAGATCAGATTCAACTCCGCCTGCATATCTCCGATATGAGCTGTTGTGACGATCACGGCATTCTTCTCCGGAAGTACAAGAATAAATTGCCCGTTCGCACCATCTGCACGGAAAGAGTTGTGGCGGCTTCTCCACATCTGGTAGCCATAGCCCTGCAACCAGTCACTATCTTTCGGTTTGACCGTCAGGTTTTCCCGTTTCACTCCGGCAGGTAAAGAGGCTATATGGGAAGTAGTAGCGTCATCAAACCACGCTTCCGGCAGGAGTTGTTTGCCATTCCAGTTTCCTTTCTGCAGGATAAATTGTCCCAACTTAGCCATATCTTCCGTTTTAACATATAATCCCCAGCCTCCGACATTAATGCCCTGGGGGCTATCTTCCCAGTAAGCCCCGACAATTCCTAACGGACGGAACAGGCGTGGATACAGATAGTCTATGAGTTTTTCTCCGGTCACTTGCTGGATAATGGCTGAAAGCATATAGGTTCCCAGACTATTATAGACATATTCCGTACCCGGTTTATGAAGCAATGGTTCTTCAAAGAAAACCTTTACCCAGTCTGCATCTTCTTTTGTCCGGATAGCGGCCGTGGGGTCCACATTATGTCCGGAAGACATCGTCAGCAAATGGCGGATCTCGAGTTCTTTCAGGTTATCGCTTAGGGTCACAGGCAACTGATCCGGGAAAAAAGAGATCACTTTGTCTGTTACCTTTATTCTTCCTTCGGCAACAGCAAAACCAATCCCCGTAGCAGTAAAGGTTTTACTTACGGAGTTCAGTATATGGGGCTGATTAAAGGCATGGTCACCTAACCACTCTTCAAAGATCACCTTTCCGTTCCGTAACACCATAATACTATGCAGATCCTGTCCGCTTTTCTTTACTGCGTCTAAGTAACCGGCAAAAGCTTTCGGATTCACTTTTTCCGCAGTAGGTGTACTACGAGGTAAGGGTTTGGTCAGATCATTATAGGAGATCAGGTCTATCCCTTTTTCCTGAATGGCCTGTTTCACTTTTTCACTGGTAAAGACATCCGTCACTCCCTGCCGGTCCACAGCCACATCTTCATATCCAATGTGCATCACGGTCTCCATCTCATCATTATTCAGGGCCGGATGATCAATAAACATGTAATTCCTGCCCGGTTCCAGTTTTTCCAGCATCCGGATAAAAGAGGCTTCCTTCTCAGCAGAGGTCTGCCTGGGACCATCATAACCAATATAGATAAAGTTATATTCTTCCATCGCCTCCACCCGGTCAATAGCCGGCAAGCCATATTCATTTGCCAGGCGACGTACCAACTTAACGACTTCCGGATCAAACCCGGTAGACATCATATGCCCGGACAGATGACTGATCCGGGGAATGTTTTTAAGAGCCAGTTCTATCTGAGCACGGAACTCCTGTTCAATTTCCCGGATGTCCCACTTATTTTCCATAATAGCCTGTCCCGGATAGGCTTCGTGAGGCCCCATCATAGGGTAGAAATATCCATTCTCATCGGTCAGGCTGGGACAAGAGGTCAACGGTCTCCACTTGATATTTTCCCATTCACTGGTAATAGTCAGATGCAACCCTACATCCACGGTAGGGATCTCCTGTAACATTTTTACAGCTTCCGGAAACCAGGGAGTGACCACCATCACTTCAATAGAGGTTTCTATCCCATTTTTACAGGCTTCCAGACAGGCTACATTCACCGAGTGAAAAGCACCCATATCATCTGCCCGGACGATCAGGCGGGGATTCTTTGATTGGGAAAAAGCGGAAACACAGAGTAGTAATGCCAAAGCAGAGCTTATACTCTTTTTTATAAAGGATGTTTTCATGATATATTTGAATAAAGGTTTGTTTATAAAAGTACGGCTAAAGATACTTATTTTATAAAAAGAATAATTGACATCTGTATAAAAAATTGTTGTCCCAAACCCGGGGAACGATTAAAACCTGGTGGTTTCGGGTTCCGGAGGAACGGTACAGGTTAGCCCGGCACGCAAGTGCCGGGTAGCTCATTTATAAATACTGAGTGCTGTAAGCACGTTACAAAAAATACCTTCAGTCGCTATGGTGTCGTACTTCCAGCACTCCTAATCTTTAATCTTTATACCTGGGACTTGCGTCCCAGGCTAATATATGCCGTCCCTTCAGGACTTTAAGGATCTAAATTCTTTCCGGATTTTTCTGCGTCCGGCTGCGGTCTATAAGGCTATAATAACTATATTATTATAATTATCAGGTTTACACTTGTGGTTCTACTACACAAAAGGTACCGGATGCTTTGGCGACCATTTTGTCATCGCAATAGATTTCGCATTCACTGAAATGGACCTTCCGGCCGGGTTTGATTACATATCCTCTGGCGATCAGTTCTTTTCCCCAGGCTGCACGCAGGAAAGATATTTTCATTTCCGCGGTCAGCACATCGCGATCTAAGGGAGTCAGGGTGTAGGCAGCAAAACCTGCGATGGTGTCAGCCAAAGCAGCAAGTACTCCCCCATGGCTTACTCCACTATATTGTTTATGTTCGTCTTTCAACTGCATCCGGGCCTCTACGACTCCCTCTTCTATGAAAGTAAATTCAATCCCTAAAAAATTCACGTAGGGATTGGTCCGGACCCGCTGGATTAAACGCTCTTTGATCTGTGTATCCATATAATTAACGTACTACGATTTTACAATCTGAAAGATCATCTACAATAGCCAGGCTTTCTACACGGGCACCCTGCTCTTCGAGGATCTTACGGCCATCCTGAAACGCTTTCTCTATGATGAAGCCCATACCGGCAAGCGTACATCCGGACTGTTTCACCAGATCCAGCATACCTAATGCGGCGTTACCAAACGCCAGAAAGTCATCAATGAAAAGAATATGGTCATCCGGAGTCAGGAAGTTATTGCTGATACACACCGTATAGTCACGATCTTTCGTAAAAGAATGGACTACCGTAGTCAACATGTTCTCCATGGTTTTCGGTTTCTTTTTCTTCACAAACACCACAGGTAATTGCATCAAAAAGCCAACCATAATAGCAGGTGCGATCCCACTGGCCTCGATCGTCACGATCTTATTGATCTTTACGCCTTCAAAACGTTTGATAAATTCTTCAGCAATACGATACATCAACATGGGGTCCATCTGATGATTTATAAAGCTATCTACTTTCAGGATCCCACCGGGATAGCATCTTCCATCCTGCAGGATGCGTTGTTTCAATAATTCCATATTCTTGTTTTATTCAGCTTTGTCTTCTTTTACCTGTATCAGCATATTCGCAAGGATAGCTGTCAACCCTCCGGCGGTGATACCGGAAGAGAAAATACCTTTGATGGCTTCCGGAGCTGTCATGAGGATATCAGGCATCAGCTCAACACCCAATCCTAAAGACAAACTGACTCCTAACACTAAGGTTGCTTTCCGGTTGATCTCCTGAGAAGCAATAATTCGTATACCTGCAGCCGCAACTGTTCCGAACATTAACAGGGTGGCTCCCCCTAATACCGGATCTGGCATCAGCGAGAAGACTACTCCGATAACAGGGAACAATCCTAACAGGATCAACATTCCCGCGATGTAGTAACCTACATAACGGCTGGCAACTCCTGTCAACTGGATAATGCCATTATTTTGTGCAAAAATAGAATTCGGGAAAGAGTTAAACACACCGGCAATCAATGAGTTTACGCCATCTGCCAGAACCCCTCCGGAAACTCTTCTGAGATATTTAGGACCTTCAATAGGTTTTCCTGAGATCAGGGAGTTAGCGGTTACATCTCCTGTTGCTTCAATAGCCGTGATCAGATAGACCAACCCGATGGCAATAAAAGAGGAGAAATTAAAAGCCAGTCCATATTTAAAAGGTACCGGTATATTAAAACTCATCAGGGTCTGGGAAGAAGCGGCACTCATATCGACCATTCCCAACCCAAAAGCCAATCCGTAGCCTATGCATAAACCTAATACGATGGAGCTCATGCGAAGGTATTTGTTTTTTGAACGGTTGAAAAACAAGACACTTAACAAGACCGTTCCTGCGACTCCCATATTCCGGAGACTGCCAAACGTGCCATTTTCCATGGCTCCATAGCCACCACCACAGGAAACAACACCTACTTTAATGAGACTCAGACCGATCAGTAGTACGACAATACCGGAAACTAAGGGGGTGATAATATTACGTAAATATTTAAAGGTGCGGCTTACGATCATTTCTACAGGGGCTGCTGCCATACAGACTCCGAAGATTAAGGGTAGTCCTCCGGCCAGGCCAGCAGTAATAATCGGACCAATAAAAGAAAAACTGGTTCCCTGAATACAAAGCAATCCGGCTCCGACAGGTCCGATGCGTCTGCATTGTATAAAGGTGGAGATACCGGAAACAAAAAGAGCCATCGATACGAGGAAGGCGGTTGTTTCAAGATCCAGATCCAACGCTCCCGCAATAATGAGGGGAGGAGTAATAATAGCCACAAAGATTGCCAGCAAATGTTGCAAAGCCGCAAAGATAGCATCTTTAAAGGGAGGGCGGTCATTGATACCGTAGATCAGATCTGTTTCTTTGATGGGTGAAAGTGTCTCTTCGAGTTCTTCCGTGTTAATTTTCATTGAGTGTTATTTATTTACTTAATTTCCAGCTTTCTTATAATAGGACAATCCTATTTTTCCAATACTCATGAGACATATACTTCCGAAGGATTTCCGCTGTATTCCGCTATATATTCCAAAAAGTGATTGATTTTAGGGTGCAAAAGTAATAAAAAAGGAGTGAATGCGAAACATCACACCCACTCCTTTAACAAAACCTTAAAAGACTAAACCTTACGTCTATTGAATAACAGTTAACTTAATGAATCATAGAGAGGGAATAAGGCAGTGCATCTCCTTTAAAGACACGGCTCTTATTCGGTTGGGAACTCATCTCAAACTCCAGTACGCCACCGTTCATAATATCATCCTGCGTGATGTACCCTTTCAGATAAGGTTTACCATTCAACTTTACGGATTTCACATACCGGTTTTTATCACTGATCTTATTTGCCTTGATCTCAAATGTATTCCCATTTTCCAGGTTTACCTTCATATAGGGCAGATAAGGAGCTCCTAATACATACTGATCCGTTCCGGGACATACCGGATAGAATCCCATGGCAGAGAAAATATACCAGGCAGACATCTGTCCGCAATCGTCGTTACCACATAAACCATCTATATTATTACGATACATGCGGTTCATGATCTCCCGTTGCCAGTACTGTGTCTTATAGGGTTGGGAAGTCCATGCATACAGGAAAGGAACATGGTGGCTGGGCTCATTTCCATGTACATATCCTCCCAACAGACCTTCTTCCGTCACGTCTTCCGTATGTTCAAAGAATTCTGCCGGTAAATGCATCGTAAACAGAGAATCCAGTTTATTTATGAACGACCGGTCACCTCCCATCTGTTGAATCAAACCGTTTACGTCCTGGGGCACATAGAAGGAATAGTTCACGGAATTACCTTCGATAAATCCCTGCCCATGTGTACTCAGCAGGTCAAAATCCGGTTTCCAGCTACCGTCTTCCATTCTGGGACGGGCATATCCCAAAGAGGGATCAAAGATATTCAGATAGTTCGCTGCTCTCTTTTTATATTCATCGGCGATTTCCTTTTTTCCCATGGCCTGGGCTGCCTGATAGATGGTCCAGTCATCATACGCATATTCCAATGTCACTGAAGCAGCATTCCCTGTTCTTTCCAACGGAATGTACCCTCTTTCCATATAGACATCCAGATTATCATAATAAGGGAGTGTGGAACTGCTGAGCATCACTTTTAATGCCTCTTCTTTATTTATCGGAAGTCCTTTGGCCAACGCGTCTGATACCACCGATACTCCATGATAGCCGATCATACACCAGTTCTCATTTCCCATATGGCTCCACACCGGAAGGGCTTTATGAACACTTTGGTTGGCGTGGGCAATCATGGATTTAACGATATCCGTATTCCGTTGTCTGTTAATTACATTTAACAGGGGATGAAGGGCACGATAGGTATCCCATACCGAGAAAATTGTGTAATTGGTGAAATCTTCCGCCTGATGGATCTCATGATCCAGTCCCCGGTATTTGCCGTCCACATCCATGTAGACAGAGGGATTGATCATCGTATGATATAGAGAGGTATAAAGCATGGTCAACTGATCCGGAGTTCCTTCCGCTTCAATCACTTTCAACTCTTTATTCCATTTCCGGTTCGCGATCTCCGCTAACTGGTCAAAACTATACCCGGCTGTTTCCGCCTGTAAATTCTTTAATGCTCCGCCGGCACTGACAGCAGATAGAGCCACTTTTACTTCCAGTTCATCCGAAGAATCCGTTCCAAAGTCAAACCAGGAAATGATCTGACGGCCGCCAATCTCAGGGAAGTTCTCATTCACTTTAAAGCGGCGCCAGAAACCGGTATATAAAGGTTTCTTTTTATCTGTATAGCCATATTGTACGATCGGTTTGGAGAAGGAGATCGCGAAATAGACATAGTTTACCCGGCTCCATCCGTTGGTAATGCGGTAACCGGTTAATAAGGTATCATTTTCCACCCGCAGGTTGGCCCACAGCACTTTTCCGTCATAATTATAGATGCCATGATTTAGATCAAGGATGAGTTGCTTCTCCTCTCCTTTGGGATAGGTATATTTATGAACCCCTACTCTTTCCGTCGTGGTCAACTGAGCTCTTACGCCATAATCTTCGAGAGTTACTTCATAATAACCCGGACGGGCTGTTTCCGTATCATGACTGAAACGGGAACGGTATCCGGCATCCGGATCGGTTGCTGTTCCCGGATTCAATTTTAATTCGCCGGTAAAAGGCATCAACAGGATATCTCCCAGATCCGAATGCCCGGTTCCACTCAGGTGGGTGTGGCTGAATCCGACAATGGAACTGTCTTTATATTGGTAACCTGCGCAATACTCATAGGCACGCGCCTGATATTGTCCGTCAATGTTGTGAGGGATCGTATCGGTGTCCGGACTTAACTGGATCAGACCGAAAGGTACACAGGCACCGGGAAAGGTATGTCCCATGCCATTGGTACCAATAATAGGATTGACTTTGTCTGTAAACGTATTCTGCGCTGAAACAGAAAGAGAAAGGGCACAAAGAGCGATGCCAAAAATGTTTCCCACAATGCTTTTCATTAATTAAATGTGTTTTCGTTTGTGTACTATATATAATAGACGATTAAAGAGGGTTTTACCCCTAAAAGTAATTGTTTTTTTTCAATAAAGGTCGTAAAGATACAAAAAAGCCCTGTCTTCCATCAAATGAAAGACAGGGTTTTATTTGCGATACTCTATCAGAAACAGGAGTTACATCATTAAGTGCCTGTTAGTAATTCAGCCTGTTTCTGATCTTCGTATGATTAATACAATGCATTCGCTGAGTTCGGTGAAATATGTGTATTTGAACTCAACACCCGGGCAGGAACCGGGAATATTTCAAACAGCTTATTGTTAGACGCTTCCTTATCCCACCAGGAAGTGGTTACAAACTTATTGAAGCGGATCATATCTGCACGACGGATACCTTCAAAGGCAAATTCTCTTCCTTTTTCTGCCAGGAACTCATCCATGGTCAACGTGGTCGTAGTGTATTGAGTACTTTCCCAGTCTGAATCTTCAAAAGCTCTCTGACGAACACTATTTACCAACTGAACTGCTTCATTGGTAGCTTTATTCCCATTTTTCCGCATCAGGGCTTCTGCCTTGTTGAAGAGTACTTCCGAAAGACGGAATATCACCCAGTCGTTATTCATATTGCCTCTGGCTCCTTCCTCGATCTCATACTTGATAGAACGTGCGCCACTATTCTCTTCCCCTTCTGTCATGGATTTGATATAATTGACCAGGACCAGGTCCTGCTCTTTATATTCTTCCTGCCCTTTCAGGGGTTCAGCGCTTGTGTCAAAGTAGTAGTTTCCATACAAATCTTTCTTGCGGGGATACTGTAGACCAATCAGGAAACCTTCTGTTTTTCTCTTATCATTATCTGCAAAAGAATCATAGAATGTAGGCTGTGTCACTAACCCATTCCAGGGTCCGTCCGTCAGGTTCCAACCTGTCTGGTGTGCATAATGCAACCAGCGTTGATACCAACCCATACCGTGTGCATATACTTCATCATACAAAATAGTCCATATATTTTCTGTTGAGATCACATCATTGTTCACTTTGAAAGGATCATTCCAGTTCACATCCAATTGGTAGCCACTATGATTGATGACCTCGTCACAAGCAGCAATACAATCATCCCAACGGGGAGTGCCGGTATATACTTCTGCGTTCAGATAGAGCCGAGATAACAAAGCATATCCTCCCCATTTATTTACACGGCCGGCTGCATCTGTTTTACTTTCTGTCAGATGGGGAACATTTTCTTTCAGGTCTTTCTCTATAAAAGCAAAGATTTCCGCACGACTACTGGAAACCGGATTAATCTCCCCGATAGATTCTACAATAGGAGCTGTTTCAAACTGATCCATTACATACCAGTAGAAGAAAGCACGGCATACTTTTAATTCGGCGATCGCCTGGGTTTTGGAAATAGGCATATATAGCTCTTCAAAATCCAGCGTTTCCAGATCATCCAGCATATTATTCACCAAACCGATTCCCATATACAGGTTTGACCAGGAATTCTCGATCTGCGTATGTAGTGGAGTCCATTGGTGACGGTGCAGGTTAATCCAGTCACCGTTGTCAAAACCGTGTACCCCTTTCTGAGGCCATGCAGCAGCATCTGCACTTAACTCATTACAGGACCAGGAAGCCTGGGCGACCTGCATCACCCCACAGAAGTGTCCCCAGGGACGAAGCAATGCTGCAATTACTTCATCGGCATTATTATAATAGTTATCTTTTGTTACTTCACTGAAAATCTCCTCATCCAGATTCGTACATGAGTTTGTCAATAAAGTCGCCCCGAACAAAAGAGCAAATATACTTTTCTTAAATATTGATTTCATATTCTTCATTTTTACGACTTATTAAAATCCGACATTAACACCTAAAGTAAACGTTCTTGTACTTGGGTACATACCCCGTTTGTCCAGACCGGCATCCAGACCGGTTACATTCACATCCGGAGTTAATCCGCTATATCCGGTAATAGTAGCCACATTGGTCACGTTTCCATAAATACGGAAATTACGGATATATTTATTTTCCTGGAAGTTGAAAGTATATCCTAATGTCAGGTTATCAATTTTAAGGAAATTACCTTTTTCAACAAAATAAGAAGAGAATAAAGGACTTTCCGTTGTTTTATTATCCAACGCATATTTATATACGTTTCTGCCCAAATCATCTAATGTGTAAGAAGTTCCAAAATACAATTTACCTTCATTCAATACGTCAAAGTCAAACATTCCTCTCAGGAAGAAGCTAAAGTCGAAGTTCTTATAAGTAAAGGTATTTTGCAGACCCATCTTGTATTTAGGTAACCCATTTCCGATAAATGTACGGTCATCCGCATTCAGCCCGGGGATACCATCCAAATCCCGTAAGATATAACGGCCTTCCGAATCAATTCCATCACAGATATAGCCATAGAATGAACCTACCGGGTGTCCTTCCTGTAAACGGAATGCTTTTCCCGGATTTCCCGGCGAAGGCAAGTCATAACGGTCTTCGTAGCTTGTCTGGTACATTTCATTGGACAGGGAGGTCAGTTTATTCTTTTCATAGGAGAATGTAAAGTTAGCCGTGTAAGAAAAGTCTCTGGTCTGCACAATTTCAGCATTCACTGCCAGCTCCAGACCGGTATTTCTCATCGTACCTACATTGGTCATGATCTTATCATGGATCAACGGAGGTTGTTGAGCGGTGTATTCACTAATCAAATCTTTTGTTGTTCTTACATACCAGTCAATAGATCCATTCAAACGATTATTAAAGAAACCGTAGTCAAAACCAATATTCAGGGATTTGTTTTTCTCCCATCTTAAATCCGGGTTCGGGTTGTTTTTAGGACCATAGGTAGCAGTCAGCCATTTATTGTTAAAAGAATCCCAGATCCCTGCACCTGTTCCGTATTTTACTAATGACATATACGGATCATTCGGTAAACTACCTGTGATACCATAACCGGCACGGAATTTCAGAATATCCAATGCTTCAAATGTTTCCATAAACTCTTCTCTGGAGATCATCCAACCTGCGCTGACAGAAGGGAACCAGGCCCATTTATTGTTTGCACCGAATTTCGTTGAACCTTCACGACGGATAGAAGCACTGGCCATATATTTACCATCATAGTTGTAGTTGAAACGTGCAAAGAATGCGATCAGTTTACTATAATCTTTATGGCTTTCCATTTTTGCTAATCCTTGTTTCAAATAGGAACCACCTTCCATATTATAAGGGCCAAAAGCATCCGTAAGGAAGTTATTATTTACCTGAGCAAAATATTCTTCGGTGAAATCCTGGTAACTGTACCCTAATAAACCGGTCAGATTATGCAGGTTAATAGAGGTGTTGTAGTTAGCCGTCCATTCCATCGTTTTATTTGTATTATTCAAATAACGGTTGAATGCCTCACCTCCGTCACCATTCTTGATCGCACCATAAGACTTGTTACTCCGGTAGTAGTTAAATACTTTATCGTTCTTTTCCAATGCAAAGAATCCTGAGACCTGCAAACCGGTCATCACTTCGTAAGTTGCTTTGAAACTGTTCAGTAAGTTTTTAGATTCGGACGTACGGGTTTGTTGTTCCAGTTTTGCAATGGGGTTCCATTCTTCATAACCACCATAATTTTCATAATAACTTCCGTCTTCGTTATAGATAGGAAGAGTCGGGTTCATACGGGTAGCCTGATAGAATACATCGTAGTCGTTATATTTATCATCCCCTGTTCTTTTTTTCATCACTGGCTAAATAATTAGCCTTTGTATATGAATTAGACATGTGAAAGGATAATAATAACTTGTCTTCTAAGGAGCGGTGGTTTACCATGATGGACCCATTGATCGTTTCACGGTCTGTTTTCATCGCAATACCTTCATTCCTACGATAGTTCAAAGAGGCACGATAGTTCATTTTAGCACTACCGCCGGACGTGTGTAAAATTGCTTTTGTTCAACAACTTGTCATAGATATCCTCTCTGCCACCAAAGTCAATCACTTTTTCCTCATTTCCGGTTTGCCTTCCATAAGCAGCAAATTCCTCGGCACTCAGAATATCAGGACGTGCAGCAATCGTTTCATGCATAATATATCCTGAATAGTCTACCTGCGAAACACCGACCAAAGGTCGTTTGGTCGTTACGATGATTACACCATTATTACCACGTGTACCATAGATCGCAGCCGCAGAACCGTCTTTCAACACATCCATTGCTTCAATATCTTCCGGAGCAATAGCATTTAAAGAAGACATATTTCCC
>Ga0192262_1009_pt1 | contig 50811 bp, 42 predicted proteins | sample Koala_Koa23_H3_FD_131285 | JGI IMG/M metagenome (GOLD analysis project Ga0192262, IMG submission 131285) | Enriched cells from koala feces incubated with labeled cellulose particles, San Francisco Zoo, California, United States - Koala_Koa2-3_H3 ... | reverse complement strand
GATGGAAAAATCTATGGACGGGGAGCCAGTGATATGAAAGCCGGACTGATGGCTGCCGTAGCTGCCATGATCAACCTGAAAGAACAAAATATCCCCCTGAAAGGAGCCATCCGGTTGTTAGCTACGATCGGAGAGGAAACGGGAGCGATTGGTGCCAAACAACTCACCGATTCAGGATACGCCGATGATCTGGATGCACTCATTATCGGCGAACCCACCAAAAACCAGATGGTCACAGCCCACAAAGGGGTGATCTGGCTGAAACTGGAAACGACGGGACAAACGGCCCATGGGTCTGCACCCCAATTAGGCGTGAATGCCATCGATCATATGCTCTATTTCCTGGAAATGTTCAGAAAGAAGATCAATCTGTCCCGATATTCAGATTCCATTCTCGGAGTTTCTACTGCCAGCCTGAATGTCCTTCAGGGAGGAAATGCGACCAATGTGGTTCCGGATCATTGTGTGGCAGAACTGGATATACGCACCGTCCCTACCCTGGACCACACCCGTTTCATAGAAGAACTACAGGAATTAGGAAAGAAAGTTTCCAAAAAGATGGATAATTTCCACATCAAAATGGAGATTACCAATGATCTGCCGGCTTTACAGACTGACTTTACGGATCCATTTGTTCAGTTAGCCTCCAAAACCATTACCTATATAACCGGAAAGGAACAGAAAGAGACCGGTTCACCCGGATTCACGGACGGCTCCCGGTTTATCATGGCCAAAAAGAAATTTCCCGTGATCATCCTTGGACCGGGAACCGGAGAAATGGCTCACCAGCCGGATGAATATGTCATAATAAAAGATTACCAGGATAGTATTTCTATTTATGAATACATCGCCCGGGAATTTCTGAAATAATTCCCCGGCATTTAAACAGCACCCGGTTAGATCATTTTATTATAGAGCCTCCGGGCTCACTCAAGCCCATTATGGAGTTACCTCCTGATGGGCTTCCGGAGTATAAAGAGGTAACCGGAAAAACAGCAGCGAGACAGAAGAAAAAACCTGGTCCCGGATCTTTTCCACTGGATATTTTTATATATTTGGCAAAATTGGACACCTGATATTTCCCCCGGAGCATATACTTTTGTCATAGTATAAATCAAATAAAACAATCAAATGGAAACAAAATTTTGTCAAAGCTGTGGAATGCCTTTACAAAAGGAAGAGGAGTTAGGAACTAATCAGAACGGGAGTAAAAATGAGGAATATTGTGTTTACTGTTTCAAAGACGGCTCCTTTACGAAAGATGTATCCATGGAAGAAATGATCCAGCACTGTATCCAATATCTGGATGAGTTCAATAAAGACAGTCAGGTAAACTACACAAAGGAAGATGCAATCCAAGAAATGAGACAGTTCTTCCCTACCCTGAAACGTTGGAAACAAAACTAATTCCACATCCTGTATGATCACAACAAATGTATGCCAAAGCTGCGGCATGCCTATGGTGGCTGTCGATCATTTCGGAACCAATAGCGACAATAGTCAGAATGAGGACTATTGTTGCTTTTGTTTTCAGAAAGGACAGTTTACCCATTCGCAAACCATGCTGGAAGTGATTGAAGAGAATCTTTCCTACTTAGATGGAAATGAGAAAGTAGATGGACACACCTTAACAAAAGAAGAAGCTGCCCTCCGGATGAGGGTGGACTTTCCTCATCTTAAAAGATGGAGTGCCCACCAGACCACCCATCAGGAATATTTCAAAGCGGTGAACCGGGTCATTGACTTCATCAACAATCATCTGCATCAACCCATTAACTTAGCGGACCTCGCTTCCGTGGCCCATCTTTCAGCATATCATTTTCACCGGATATTCAAGGCTGTGATGGGGGAAAGCCCGGGGGACTATATTCAGCGTCTACGGCTTGAAAAAAGCGCCTTTAAACTGCAGGCGACCCACCTGACCATTCTGGAAATTGCAGAGCAGACAGGTTATCAGAGTACCCAATCCCTATGCAAAGCATTTAAGAAACGGTTTAAAGTGTCTCCTACCACTTTCCGGAAACAGCCGGAAGAGGTCAAAGCACCTGTTCACTGGATTGAGAAACACTCTTTAACCCCTGAACTAAAAACCATTCCGGATAAAAAAGTAGTGTACACGCGTGTACACAATCCTTACCTGCATGCAGACGCCTACATCAAAGCCTGGAAGAAGCTGCTACGGTTTATGAAATTAAACGGGATACCGGGAAAAGAGTATGAATATATCAGCCTGAGCCAGGACATCTCCACGATCACCAAACCGGAACATTGCAGAGTATACGCTTGTGTGAGCTGCCCGGAAGAAATTCAGGCAAACGGTATTTTCGGAATACAAACCATCCCGGGCGGATTATATGCCGTTTTCCTTCATCAAGGCTCCTACAAAGGATTAGAAAATCTCTACTGTAATATCTACCGGAGCTGGATCCCGGAAAGCAACTATGAACTCCGGGACACCTGCTTCTTTGAAAAATACCTGAACTCTCCGGACCTGGTAGCAGAAGAAGACCTCCTTACAGAAGTTTACATTCCCATAAGAGAAATTGAAAATTGAAAATGGAGAATTGAAAATGAACCCTCTTCTTATTTTCAATTCTCCGTTTTCAATTTTCAATTCTCAAAGCGCTTTCCGCATAAAATTGATAAAGTTAGCACTCATGATATTTTCAATATCTTCATCGCTATATCCTTTGTTTTTCAACAGATCCGGTACTTTTTGAAGATCCGCAATCGTTTTCAGGTCACAGGGACATTGTTCCGTACCAAAAGCTCCATCCAGATCACTACCGATACCGGCATGTTTAGTGTTTCCGGCTAACTGGCAGATATGATCCATGTTGTTTGCCATAATCTCCATGGTACAATTCATCCCCTCCGGAGTGGATTTACCCCGGACCCAATTGGGGACCATCATCCAGGCATCCAGTGCCACACCGATCACAGCATCCCGTTCAATTAAGGCACGGATCATTTCATCACTGAACTGGCGGTTATGATCAACAAATTTCCGGCAATTATTGTGGCTTGCCCACACAGCTCCTTTATAGAGATCCAAAGCATCCCAGAAAGCCTCATCATTCAGGTGGGTCACATCGAGGATCATCCCCAACCGGTCCATCCGGTCCAGCAGATCCCGCCCCATAGCATTCAGTTTACCACTTGAATCTGTTCCGTTGGCATAACGTCCCGGACCATAATGTGCCGGTCCAACCGCACGCAGGCCATAATTATAAGCCCTTTCCACATGCTCTACAGAAACGAAAGAGTCTGCTCCTTCAATACTAAGCACATATCCGATCGGTTTGTGATCATTCGGCTGTCCGTCGTTCCACATATTCAGGTGGGCATCCAGCTCCTCCTTATTCCGGATCATGGTCATATGTCCATCCTCTTCCATCGCCTTATACCAGGCCAGTTGTCCTTGTGTCTGAGCCCAGGCCTGTTCCGGAGAATGCCATCCGGGTAATGGGTTATCCGGCGCTACATAACGACCAATCTGGGTAGCCACTACTAACCCCACATTTCCTTTTCTCAATTCCGGGAAAGAGGTCGTAGCCCTACCCCGGTCCGGTTTATCAGTCATCCCCTCTTCCCGGCGGTTTATTTCATGTACGGATTCCCGCAAATCGCGGTTCCATTCGAGTGCATTCATACTCATGTCCAAATGCACATCAACGATCAATGGTTGTTTCATATTTCTCTTTTTAAAGTAGCGACCCACTACTAAACATTAATACATCGGTTCCGTGCCACCACATTCCAGGTTTCCCCGGCTTCGTGGTTACGGACTACATACGCTTTGTCATACAAAGCAACTGTCGGGCAAATATGGACCGGTACTCCATACAAAACACACCCTATCGGATAGGCGTTTATATCCGCTACCTCCAGCACTAAATGCTCTTCACTTTGCGCAACCGGTTCTGCTTCCGGAGCATTCAGAAAATGCACTCTCGGTAACGGATTTTCAGCGGCAACCGATTTATGTCCCAGATCAATACAGATATGATGATCATCCACTACAGAGATCACCCGACTGATCACTAAAGCCGCATAGATAAAAGGAAGATCAGGCAACATATGACTGTATCCCCAATCCCAGAACACAAATGTCCCCGGGCTCCCTTCACAGTGTGGACGGTGGATATGCATCGGAAAAGTGGGCGTTCCCCCCCATCACGATCACTAAAGGCTCATCAAACCAGGGTTGGATCTCCCGGAACACCTTTTCTGCTGCCGTAAAAGAGATATCACTGTTTTTCTGCCTTTCCACCGGATCACAATCATGAATGTGCCCGTCATATCCATGTAAACCTATTATCCGGAGATTTTTCATCTGAAGAATCTCCCGGACAAGCCCCGAAGCCTTTTCCGGAGAGATTCCGGTCCGGTCCATTCCCACATTCAAATCAATGAATAGAGGAATAACGACTCCTCTTTTTTCTGCCTGGGCATTCAGATAAAGCGCATTCTCCGGATGATCCACCAGGCAGGAAAAATGAGTTCCCGGATAGGTTTCCATCAAATCGATCAGGCGGTGCAGCTTGGGTCCGACAGGCTGATAAGCCAACAGCACATCAGGAGCACCCGCTATAGCAAGCATTTCGGCTTCCGCAATAGTCGCACATTTAAATTTAGTAATGCCTGACCGGATCATCATCCGGCACACTTCATCCATTTTATTCGTTTTGACATGAGGACGAAGCTTAGAAACATCTCCGGCCATCTCTTTCACTAGACGGATATTTTCTTCTATCCGTTCCGGATAAACCAGCAACGCCGGAGAATCAATCCGGTCTATATTCGTAACCTGATACCATTCCTGCATATTGATAGGGAATTTGGAGGTTCAAAATCCAACAAGTATAAAAATTCAAGGTTCCGGAAGTTCAAAGTTCCATGTGTAGAGTTGAAACCCTGAACTTTGAACCTGTTAATTAATACAATTCAAACAGTGCTTCTATCTCTACCGGGATGTTATCCGGCAAAGAGCCAAAACCTACGGCACTCCGTACCCCTACTCCATTCTCTTCTCCCCACACAGAGGCGAAAAGTTCACTACATCCATTGATGATATAGGGATGTTTTTCAAATTCAGGCGTACAGTTTACCATTCCCAGTACTTTGATCACTCTCTTTACCTGATTCAGGCTACCTAAATTTTCTTTTATTGTAGAAAGCATGGTCAAACCTACCTGACGGGCTGCCAGTTTTCCTTCTTCCTGCGTCAACTCACGGCCAATCCGCCCGATGATTAAGGATTTATCATTCTGAACCGGTCCGTGTCCGGAAAGATATAAATATTTACCATCGATCAGACAAGGTTTATATACCCCCAATGGTTTTGGTGCAGGCGGCAGGGATAAGCCTAATTTTTCAAATTGTTCATCTGCGTTAAACATAGCGTTTTCTTTTAATAAATGATTATATAAATAAACTTAGTATCAATACTCCGGCGAGTCCGGCAGCAGAAACAATTGCCTCCATCACAGACCAGGACTTCAAGGTATCTTTTATACTCAGATTAAAGTACTCTTTAAACAGCCAGAATCCGGAATCGTTCACATGGGAGAACATCAGACTTCCTGCTCCCAAAGACAACACCATCAGGTTCGGATTCACATCTGCCTGTGTGACTAACGGCATGATCACTCCGGCAGCAGTCAAAGCCGCCACTGTGGCAGACCCGACACATCCCCGGATAATAGCAGCGATCAGCCAGCCTAAAATAAGCGGGTGCACAGGAAGTTGCTGTAAGGCAACAGCCAGTTGTTCACTGACACCACTATCTTCCATCACCTGTTTGAAGATCCCGGAACCGGCAATGATCAACAGGATCATGGCGATATCCTTCACGGCATCCGTATAAATATCCATCACCTGTTTCATACTTCTCCCCTGACGAATACCCAGTGTGTAGGTAGCAAAGAGGAGAGCGATCAGCATCACCACCGAAGGCGCCCCGATAAAAGAAACAATCGAAGCTGCCCGGGCATTCATATCCGGAAAACAATAAGGGATGACTGTGACAAGGATTAACAGAAAGACGGGCAGGGTCGCACTAATCAGACTGTTCGCTTTACCCGGCGTTCCAAAGGAGGAAACCTCCTCTTTTTGTTCAAAGAGCTTCAACGGTCCTGTCTGTATATTTTTCAATGTTTGTGCAAAAACAGGACCTGCCAGAATAATAGCCGGAATCGCCACACACAGTCCCAGAATTAAAGTAATACCCATATTGGCATTAAACAATCCTACTAACGCTACCGGTGAAGGATGAGGAGGCAGATACCCATGGGTAACAGACAAAGCCGCCAGCATAGGAAGACCGATATAAACAGCCGGCAGCTTATATTTATTCACCACAGAAAAAATAAGAGGTACCAACAAAACAAATCCGATACCATAGAATAAGGGTATCCCGACAATAAACCCGGTCACCATCAACCCCCACTGAATATATTTCGTTCCGAAGAGATCCACCATCACGGAGGCAATCTCCTTGGCCGCTCCACTTTCGGCAACCAACTTTCCTAACATAGCCCCTAAAACGATGATCAGCGTCAGGCTACCCATAATACTACCTACTCCCAAATCAATCGACCGGGGGAGTTGCTCTAAAGGAATACCCAACGTAATACCTGCAATAATGGAGGTGATCAGGAAAGAGATAAATGCATCTACTTTAAAGTAGGAAATCAGCACGATCAATAAGGCTAAACAAAGGATCACAATAATAAAAGTCATTGTTCTTTCAGAATATTAGAATTAATAATGTGTTTTTCTTATCCATAGTTAATCCGGTCCACAAAGTAAACATTATTTTTTAATTTGTCCCCATAACCGTTCCCGGAAAGCTGTTTTTTCCTCTATCTGCATGGAGATTCCTAAACTAATCCTCCACAGAACAAAGAAAAAACCATTTATTTTTGTTTCTTTGTATGAGATTAAAAAAAACCGGCGCCCATGAAGTTTTTTGACTTGAATGTAGACTTACCCATTACGGATCCAACCTGGATATTCTTTCTTGTATTGATCATTATCCTTTTTGCCCCGATGCTGCTGAACCGGATCCGGATTCCGCATATTATAGGTATGATCCTGGCAGGAGTCTTGATAGGAGAAGATGGACTGAATATCCTGGTCAGGGATAGCAGTTTTGAATTATTCGGGAAAGTAGGGCTCTATTACATTATGTTTCTCGCAGGTCTGGAGATGGATCTGGAAGATTTCAAACAAAACCGTGTCAAAGGATTGGTTTTTGGTTTACTTACCTTTGCTATTCCCCTTGGACTGGGGATATGGAGTAGTATGGAATTCTTAGGATACGGACTGACCACCTCTGTACTCTTAGCCAGTATGTATTCCTCCCATACCCTGATCACCTATCCGATTGTTAGCCGCTATGGTCTGTCCCGGCTGCGCTGTGCAAGTATAACCGTGGGCGGAACCGCTATCACGGTAGCGTTGGCCCTGTTGATCCTGGCGATCATATCCGGTATATATAAAGGAGAAATCAACCAGGCTTTCTGGATCACGCTGGTCGTTAAAGTTTCTCTGGTGACCTTTTCCTTAGTCTATTTTATGCCACGGATCGGCAGATGGTTCTTCCGGATCTATGACGACAATATCATGCAGTTTATTTTCGTTCTGGCCATGGTCTTTCTGGGAGGAGGACTATTTGAATGGGCCGGCATGGAAGGGATATTAGGGGCATTTCTGGTCGGATTGGTACTCAACCGGTTAATCCCGAACCTTTCTCCGCTTATGAACCGATTAGAATTTGTAGGAAACGCCCTGTTCATTCCCTATTTCCTGATCGGTGTCGGAATGATCATCGACCTTCGTTCCCTGTTCACCGGAGGAGAAGCCTTACGGGTAGCGATCGTCATGACCATTGTGGCCACGCTGAGTAAATGGCTGGCAGCCTGGAGCACACAGAAGATCTTCCGTATGCACAAAGAAGAACGCGGACTCATGTTCGGTCTTAGTAATGCACAGGCGGCAGCAACCTTAGCAGCTGTACTGATCGGAAACAAAATAGAGATCTCTCCTGGCGTACTCCTTTTAAATGATGATGTACTAAACGGCACCATTGTCATGATCCTGTTCACCTGTATCATCAGCTCTTTTGCGACAGAACGGGCAGCACAAAAACTGGCACTGAATGAGGAGTTGGACAATCTGTCTGAGAAATCAAAAGAAGAAGAAAAGATTCTGATTCCTGTTGCCAATCCGGAAACGATTGAAGACCTGGTCGGCATGGCCTTGTTGATGAAAAATCCGGCCAAAAAAGATGGGATGGTTGCGATCAGCATCATCAATGATAACAATGATACCGATGCCGGAAAGGCCCGGAGTACCCGTTATCTGGAACAAACAGTCAAAGTGGCGGCAGCAGCAGATGTATCCGTAGATACGGCGATCCGTTACGATGTAAACATTGCCTCCGGGATCATTCATAGTCTCAAAGAATACAATGCCACCGAAGTGGTAATCGGTCTCCACCGGAAAGCCAAACTGGTAGATACCTTTTTAGGAACCATGACCGAGAATCTGTTAAAAGGGATCTACCGGCAGGTGATCATCGTAAAACCCCTTATGCCGGTCAATACATTAAGAAAAATCATTGTGGCCGTGCCTCCCAAAGCTGAATTCGAAGACGGTTTCCTGAAATGGGTGGAAAGAGTTTGCCGGATGGGACGCCAATTGGGTTGCCGTGTACATTTCTTTGCCCATCCGGATACCATATTATATATCAAAGATTATATAAACAAAAAATATTCCAGCCTGCGCAGTGAATATTCCGAGATGGAGAATTGGGATGACCTGCTGATCATATCCAACAAGGTCAACTATGATCATCTGTTAGTCATCGTAATCGCCCGTAAAGGTTATTTGTCTTATGATAAATCCTTCGAACGGTTACCTTCCCAGATTACCAAATACTTTAGCAATAATAGCCTGATGGTCATCTATCCCGAACAACATGGGGATTCGGAAGAAATCGTGACCTTCTCCAATCCATGGCTCAAGAATGAATCCCAAACCTATGACCGCTGGGGGAACTGGTTCACCAAATGGTTCAAAAAGAAACAAAAAAAGGAATCCTGACCGGATTCCTTTTTTTATGTTGCGGAGGCAAGACTCGAACTTACGACCTTTGGGTTATGAGCCCAACGAGCTACCACTGCTCCACTCCGCGATATAGTACAATTGTTTCCCAATTGCGATGCAAAGGTACAACTATTATTTTATACTTCCAAATAGAATAGGAGTAGTAAAGGGTCAAAACAGTAGAGATCGTTCTTTCCCCTTGACTTGGGGTGTATCTATTGCATACAAACTCATCATCTCCACTACTGTTTTAAATCCCTTTACTACAATATCTTATTACTTAATTTCAATTGTTTTCTTTTTATCTTCCGGTGCTTTTTCCATTTTGGGTAAAATAATATCCAAAACTCCATTTTTTGTACAGCTTCTATTTTATCCGTATCAATATTCTCCGGAAGAGAGAAACTACGATAAAAAGAAGAAGAACGGAATTCCTGGCGCAGGACCTTATCCTTATCCTCTCCCCCTTCATTCCTCATCTCTTTCTTACCGGATATCGTCAGAATATCATTGTCTACCTTCACCTGGATCTCTCCTTTATCATATCCGGCAGCAGATATTTCTAATTTAAACTCCTTATCATTTTCCTTTACATTCACTGCCGGCAGATCCGCCTCTGTGAAATTGCCAAAGAAATCATTATTCCAGTACCGATTAAAGAAAGACGGGAATGTCCCGTTATCCTTATCATTTCTCCGCATCAGATTAGCCATAAATCTTTCCTTTCCGTTTTAGTTAATACTTTTTGGTTTACTTTTTAGTACTCCTCAAACATCCCCCTGTTGAAATTTGTTCAGTAAGCATATCTTAAACATTGTGAGAGAAGATTTAAATTACGAATAAGAAAAATCTCATAACTTACATTAACTGTTATATATTTGTACGATAAGAAATAGAAAAGATGAATCAGGCACAGGAAACACCTCAATCCATTAATTACACAGTCCTTTTTATTATATGTATGGCCTCTTCCTTAGTCCCTTTCACAGGATCGGCACTGAATCTGGCCCTCCCTTATATAAATAAGTCGTTATCGCTGGATGTAGTGACTTCCGGCTGGATCCCGACAGCCTATATCCTGTCTACAGCCATATTCCAGGTTCCCTTCGCCAGGATCGCTGATATGATCGGGCGGAAAAAGATCTTTTTAACCGGTGTGATGACTTTTACGATCTTCTCCCTGTTAAGTGGATTTGCCCAGTCGGGGCTTACACTGATTATTTATCGCTTTTTTGCCGGCTTCGGTAGCGCCATGATGTTTGGGACCAGTATTGCTATCCTGACCGCTTCTATGCCATCCGCTAAACGGGGACAAGTGCTCGGGATCAATACGGCAGTCGTCTATGCCTCTTTAGCGACAGGTCCGCTGTTAGGAGGTATGCTGACTCAGTATTTTAACTGGCATAGTATCTTTTTGGTATCTGCCGGGATCGGATTAGTTGTATTTATAGGTGCCCTGATCACCATTAAAGAAGAATGGAAAGAAGAACAGAAAACCACTTTCGATACGGTGGGAGCGATCTTATATGCCACTGGGTTATTAGCCCTGATCTATGGATTCACTGAACTACCGAAGTGGGAAAGTGTAGTTCTTATTATCATAGGCAGTCTGCTGTTAACCGGATTTGCTTTCTATGAACAAAGGCATACCTATCCGGTTTTCAATATTCATCTGTTCCTCTCTAACCGGGTATTCAAATTATCTTCTATTTCCGCACTGATCAATTACTCCGCCACTTCAGCCATCGCTTTTATGCTGAGCCTATACTTACAATATGTACGTGGATTGACACCCCAGGATGCCGGCTTTATTCTAATCTCCCAGTCAGTCGTTCAATCTGTTGTCTCGATCGTTTCCGGCAGATTATCCGACAGGTTTTCGCCGACTCTGTTAGCTACCTCCGGTATGGGAATTATTGCCGCGGGATTAGTAGGTCTCTGTTTTCTACACAAGAACACCTCCTACATTTATCTGGTCGGATTACTGATGATCCTCAGACTGGGGTTCGGGACTTTCTCCTCCCCTAACACTAATATCATCATGAGCTCAGTAGAGAAAAAAGATTACAGCATGGCATCCGCCACCACCGGCACCATGCGCCTGACCGGACAAGCCTTCAGTATGGGTCTCGCGATCATGGCCATTTCGATATATGTAGGAAACATTCAGCTCTCTCCCGATGCACATACCCAACTCATGTCCAGCATGCGACTGACGTTTAGTATTTGTAGTGGGTTGTGTTTGGTTGGGGTGTATATGTCTTCTGTGCGGGGGAGGTAACCAACCATTCTAATAAAAAACGTTTCAACCCATATATTTTCTTTTTGCTATTTCACTCTTATAATATCGATCCAGAAAATCATAGACTACCAGTTCGTGAATACGGTTTTTATTGATAAATAACCGGTTCATACTCATATGCATAAAACTCCAAAGTAATTCATTGAGCCGTATAGTAGTAACTCTTTCTTTAAAGAGGGGAGCTAATTTCAGGAAATTAGTAAATCGTTGTGACAAGATCTTTTTATACTTCATCAATAGTTCATTCTCTCCCTGTTCTTTCATCACTTGTTCAATCACCTTCCTATAGATTCTGTATTTCTCATTTAACTGGCCACTATACGGTTGATTTATCATCTGGAATTCCTCTTTATAAGCCAATGCAATTGAACTCATACAATCCGACTTTTGTACAATATCCAGTTGAAAAGCTTCCAGCATTCCGTCAATCAACAGTAAAGCCAGTTGCCAGCGCACCACTTCCCGGTCTTCTTCTCCCTGCAATCCTGAAATAAGATTAGCAATAGCATGGCTATCCACACTAAAAAGAGATTCTGACAGATCTATAGTTTCAGCACCATAACGTTCTATTTCCTGTTCATAGGTATCTATTTGAACTTTATAGATCAGATCAGTATATTTTCTTTTGGAAATAGATTGATAGATATATTCCATCACAGCATACTGGTCTTTTCGATCCGGAGTATAAAAACGTACCCGCAGATGAAACTCCGGATCTGCATATCGTAAGAAAAACCATCGGGAGATCAACTTCTCTCTCTCCATTTTCCGGACCACCGGAAGCAGAAGATCCTTTACGAGTTGTTCTATACCTTTCTCGCCTGCATATATTTTATAATAAACCCAATGATCACCGGGATAATAACGTCTTTTCCTGTTCATAGATCTTCTTTATAAAAAGAGATTAATACTTCGTTATTATAACCACCATCTTCACCCTTTACCACAGAATTTTGTGAAGTAATAATAAACTCCTCCAAAATGGTCTCTTTTACCTTTTTCAAATCAAACATAAAATCTTTCACATCTAATGGCCGGGAAAAGTCAACATAATACCGGGTACCCTTTCCTATAACCAGCACCTTTAATGGAATCTTTCTTTTCTTTCTCCACGCTTCCAGAGTTGTTCCAGAAGTTTGTTGGAAAAAATCTTTTATTTCCTCATAAGTAACTTTCCATTTGGCCAAAGACAAAATACAGTTTTTATATACTATGCGGGGAGTATAAGAGGTATATTTTAAGAAAGCAATAAAATTAACTCCCCAGGCAGTCTCTCCCTGATATTGCATATCTCCCAGAAACCGATATGCCGGAATAGTACCGTTATCATACACATGCGCATTGGCCATACGGGGTATGACATATTTATTTCTTTTTTTTTGAACGCAACCGGATTTTTCCATTCCGGAGGCTAATATACAGATCTGATAATAAAACCTGGTCTTTCGCAGGTAATGAAGATTGAGTTACAACCGGAATTTCAAAATTTCTGGTCACCGGCCTTAACGTAACATTTCCAACCCGCAGATCAGGAAGATGCACAATTTCCGCATATATCACATCTTTTGTATTACCTGCCTCATCTTTCTTAATAATTTCTCTTAAATGCGTTTCTACAACCGGATCCAGAGCACAGAACCGACCTACCATATTTTCTCCGTTTATGCAAAAAGGTGAATGCATGATGATCTGCTCTTTTCCTAATTCATCATAACATAATGAACCCTGGATAGTAAATATATCCGGTAATTTTTTATTCCTGCTTTCAAAGGGTTCAAAATCCTTCTCCTTTACCTTCACGATCTTTTCCCCCTCCGAAACAGCCTGTAATATTTTTTTTAATAACTCTCTTTCATAAGCAGTTAAGAAAGGTTCCGGATTTCCTTCCTCTTTAAAAGAAAGATCATCTATCAAGGTATTTTCTCCGATTGTTTGAGCGACTAAATCATATCCTATGCCTACATCAGGATCCAGCACTTTTAACAAGGGGACCTCCTGTGTTTCATAACGGGCAGAAAATCTCTTTTTAAAGTGATCCATCCGGGAATGAACAGCCGACTCTTCTACTTTCCAGAAGAAAGTAAAAACGGCTAACAGGTTATTCAAAGCAGATGATCGCAGGATATTATTTTTCAACGGAATAAATGTATCTGTCTGAAAGAAAAACTTCTTCTGGTAAGGAACCGGTAATTTTTCCGCCATCTCATAGGAAGCCTTATAAAGGGAAGAATCCTTATGACAATAAGAATGATTGATTTTTTATCAGATCTCCCAATGCTCTAAGAAATTTATTTATCTCCCCTGTCCCATGTATACCCTCTATATTTCTGATCAGTGTATTCAAAAAATCCGGATCAGTAGCAGAAGGTTCAATTGCATTTACAAGAAGCTGATTATCAATAAGCTCATGCAAAAAATAATTGATTTCCTCTCCCGAAAAATCCTCTTCTGCCAGCAGAGCATATAAGGTATGGAAAGAAGCTCCTTCCTTACAGGTTTTTAATACCATCCGGATATAAGGATTCATTTCCACGGAACTCAGGTTATATACCCGCATATTATTTTCATATTCATACGTATAATACCGGATTTTTCCAGCTACCGTATAAATACTATCATTAGGATAAAACAACGAACTTTCCCGAAGGGTATGGTCTTTACAAAGATATTCAATCAATGTGCATATATAATGCATATCCGGACGGGTCACCCGTTTATAACCAGCCCGCTCCACCAGCTTTAGGGAGGTCTCCGCTCCCAACTCACCAACCGAACAACCGGCAAACAAACCGAAAGGAGTGGCACGTGTACAAAGTCTTTTATAATATTTATAGAGAGAAAAAATCACTTTATCCGTTCTCTCTTTTTTTCAAAGGCTAATTCATATAATTCCGGAGAAGCCTGAAATAAGGCGTCTGCAAAAAACAGATCTTCCGTGTAATGATCTTTATCAAAGTGGTCCAGTTTATCCAATGGATAACACGGAGTCCGTAAAATAAAAGTTGGAAAGGGTTTATAATGTAACATAGGGTCTTCAGCTTATTAAAAATATGGTATCCCATGCAGGATCTACTTTATAATAAATACAGGCCAGTGTTAAGGCAATTCCCGGAGAACCGGTCAGCAGATTGTCATCCTCTTCAAACTCATTTTCCGGGTCTGTATAAAGTGCCACTGCTTCTTTAATCCAATAGAGAGCCTCCTGATAGAATCGTTCGTTCTCCGTATTCAGATACATCCGGTAATAAATAAGAGCCACTCCCGCTGCCCCATGGCAAATAAACCCGTTATTCATCCCCCGTTCCTCTACAGATCTCCTGTTGAAAGAGTGATAAAAGATTGAATTACTTTTCTCTATCCAAGCTTGGTTATCCATCATTTTCCCGGCATAATATAAAGCTAATCCAACCCCCAGATCTCCATGGCACCACCCTAAATAACTATCTTTCCGGTTTTTCCGTACCAAAGAAGAATGAGGATATAGCGAATATTCCCCCTCTAATTCCTGAGTCAATATATAATTCACAGCCCCTGTTATTAAAAACTCACAAGCGGGCCGGAAAGCCTCATCTTTCGCTATTTTGGTCAACAGGATCACGATGGCACTCATCCCATGAGAAAGGGAAATATCCGGAAAAAGCCCCTCTTTTTCCTTATGATTCCAGTAAAAAGTATCTTTATCCGTATAGATAGCAGCTACTTGCAGAGAATCCAGATACTGAGAAATGAGTTTATCTTTTAAGGGAACATTTTCCCTTTGCAGATAGTAATATAATATACCGGTTGATCCATGCAGAAAATCATAGTTTTTCTCCTGCAGATACATCAAAAAAGCCTCTTCCAGATATTCGTCAAAACAGTCTAACATTTCTTCGTTGGAAGGATCAATAAAATTCCGGGATACCAAATAATGAACACCCCAGGAAAATCCGGCCACACCGGAACAATAGGTTGGAATATAAATTCGTTTATCAAACTTCTCCAAAGCTTTCTCCAGATAATAAAAAGCTATATCTTCCTGGCTATTTTTTATAATTTTAGAGATTTCATAATAGAATAGTGAGGTACCGGCATATCCAATCAAAACACTTTCATTATATAAGAGAAACTCTCTGGAACAGATATCTTTAATAAATTTATTCACTTCAGTAAGTGTAAATTCAGGTTGTATGCTCATTCTTTTTTATGTTAAGTCAGAAATCAATTAAATACTAAAGTATGGACAAAAGTCCGGAAAGTATAAATATTAAAAAACATGTATTAAACAAACCAAAGTTAATATAAAATAAAAAACAAACAAATATTAATCCTTAGATGGAATTAATTTATATATTAATCCCGATATTTTTATTTAGTAATCCTATAATAAGAAAGTTATGAAAACCAGAAAATTAAATTTTAAGAAAGAGAACCTTGTAAAACTGAACAAACAGGATTTGAAAAAATAGTAGGAGGTGGTATGGAGCCTGATCCAACCTCTGTATATTGTACCACCAGAAGTTGTACAGACCCTAAAAAAGCCTGTTAACAAATAGAGATAAAATAAAAATTATCTCTTTTATATATACACTATATTCAATAATCATTAAAAAAGTCAATTATGAAAAACAAAAAATTAAATTTTAAGAAAGAAAACCTCGTCAAGTTAAATAAAGAGGATTTGAAAAAATTAGCCGGTGGTAATATTTTTCCAGCTCCTACAGACTCTAAGTGTACAACAAATGACTGTATTGAGCAGAAATACCGCTGCTAAAAAATTTCATGTAATTAATTAGATGGCAACTTAGAAAAACAATTATGAAAGATAAAAAATTAATTTTCAAGAAAGAGAATCTGACTAAATTAAATAAGGAAGATTTGAAAAAAGTTACTGGAGGATATATTGAGCCACATACTGGTTCAGTATGTACAACTAAAAGTTGCGGAGTTCCTAAATATGTATGCTAAACAAGAATTGAAAAGGACTTGTAATGATATAATTTCTATTCTTCCACTGGACAAGGATATATAAACAAAAATCATAGATATTCATAAACTTTTAACTTTCTCCCGTCCTAAAATAGGTAGACAGGATTTATAATCCAAAATTATAAGAACCGATGGATTTATCTCCACCGGTTTTTTTAATGGGTTCAATTAGGCATTTTCATATTTAAAGCTCAATGTGCTCTATGATTGTTATAAATTTTTATCTATAATTAGTTTTTTTGTATCCACCTATTTTAAGACGGAACATACTTAAATAAAAAACATCTTTTATTTTATTCTCAAATATTATTCAATTATTTCATATGAATAAATTTGATCCAGAATTCCCTTACTTAGTTCACAAAAAAGGCTGTCGGAAATCCGGCAGCCTTTTATTATATAATTAGATTTATTAAATCAATAAACACCTGTACGTGTATCCCACCACATTTGTTTTCCCCAGAAGTCATCTACAATCTCTGCGTTGTAAGGAGCATTATTAGCTCCATTTAAATTCATTTCTGTTATTGGATATGGTGAGCGGAAAGGAGGAACATTATGGTTTGAATAAATATTAGCACGTCCCGGAGCAATATACATTGTTTCCGGCATTCCTGTACGACGATACAAAGACCAACCTTCCATCGCCTGTTTGAACATAGCTATATATTCTTCATACCAGATTTTTTTGATTGTTCCGTCAAATTTACCAGCATCAGCCATATATGTTTCAATATCTTCCGGACTTACTTCATTTTCTTCCATAGAGAATCTGACAGCTTTATTATAAGCTTCTTCCGCTGTTGTTCCTGTGTTATAACCTAACATAGAGGCTTCCGCGATATGGAAATAAACTTCTGCTACACGCATGAAAGGTGAAAATCCAGCCAAATCCTGTGCGTATTTATATCCCCAGATAGAATATAATTTAACTATTGCATTGGATGATGCACCAATCGTATAACCTCTATATTTAGGATAATCCGGAGTATAATCTTCGTCATCCGGCATCTGGCTTAAAGGAGTAGGATCAAAGAATACTCCGATACGTGGATCCGCATTTTCCACCATATAGTCTACCATCACATCCGAGGCACAATATTCTGCCTGACGGGTACGGAACTGGTCTGCGATCGGTTCATAGTAAGCTGCATTTTCATCTGTCCACCAGAAAAACGCATTATCATCATTTGAAGTCATTACCGGATACCTACCCGGATTTCCCAAAACCTCTTCCACTGTCTGTTTAGCCAATGCAGGACTCACTTCTGAAATACGGATAGCTAAACGAAGGCGAAGTGAATTACAATATTTCTGCCATTTGGTTACATCTCCACCGAATAAAAGATCTCCTCCGATAGTACCTGAATTATTGTCTGCAAATCCATCGGCAGCGTCTTTCAATAAAGTTAAAAGAGCCGGATAAATTTCCTCTTGGGTATCATATTTAGGTGTCAGAATACCTTCTGACAATTTACCGGCTTCCGTATAAGGAACATCCCTCCAACGATCTGTTGCAATTTGTATAACATGTGCCTCCATAACTCTGGCTGCATGGTAAAGATTCGGATTAATCTCTTCTGCACGTTCCTGTACATCACGGAAGTTCAGAAATGCACCATACAAATATTCCCAGTTGCTTTCACGTATACTGGCACGATACTGATATTTTGCTTCGTCAATATAATTCATTTTGGATACATACCCACAGAATGATTGTGGTTCATCCTGTGCAAACCAACGGTCATATAATCTGAAAGCAGTCCAATAGGTCGCATAAGCAAAAATATTTTCAACCGGCACATCTACTGGTTTATCAGGGTTAGTATTGATCTCTTCAAAGGAGTTCGTACAACCCGCAAATAGCATACTTATTCCCAGAATGCCTGCTAAAGTTTTATTTATATATTTTTTCATACTGATAATTTCTTTTTAATTCAACCAATTAGAATGTTACATGTAGTTTCAAACCGAAGCTACGTGTTGGAGGATAGGAGTTGGATTCAAAACCAACACCTCTGTTATCTGCAGACATAGTAGTTTCCGGATCCAAATTGATCAAGTTGGATTTATGGGTCCAAAGCAATGCCAGGTTATTGCCGATTAAGGAAACTCTTAAACCTTTGATATATTTAGTTCTTTCCAACATCGCTCTTGGGAATGTATAGGTAATATACGCTTCACGCAATTTAAGGAATGATCCGTCAACTACTGCTAATTCTCCGATTGTATAGAAATAAGAGAAGAAATCCTGTGGATTAACCACTTCGTTGTTTACCTGTCCGTCTGCTGTTTTAAAGACTTTATCGGTCATAAAATCACGTCCTAACACCATACCGTTTTCGCGGATACCACCGTCAGCAGTAAAATCATAAATACCGGTATATGCTCCGAATGCCTGGCTAATAGAATAAATATCACCACCTTTACGGAAATCAAGCAGGAATCCTAATGACCACTCCTTGAAGGAGAATTCATTTCTGAAACCAGCTAACCAGCTTGGAGTCACATCACCAATTTCTTTATTAGCTTCATAAACCGGTATACCATCTTCCACAAGAATAGACCCATCTTCATTATATACTAAACCTGTTCCAACCAAGGTGCCCCAGCTTTTACCCGGCATAGCATAGTTATAAACACTCCAGTTATGGAAGATCTCATAAGCTTCCAGCTTCTGGCCAGTATTAGGATCCTCATATAATTCAATAATTTTACTCTTATCTTTAGACCAGTTTAGTGTAGCTGTCCAGTTAAATCCTTTCGGATTTTTAATGATATCACCGGAAATCTGTAATTCAACTCCTCTGTTCTTTACTTTACCTGCATTCAATAACATGGAGCTATAACCTGTCGATGTTGCTACATTTGCCTGCATAATCTGGTCAGTCGTTACTCTATGATAGTAAGCAGCGTCCAAATGCAGACGGTTACTCAGGAAGTTTGCTTCTACTCCAATTTCCCAGGTTTTCACCATTTCCGGACGTAGGTCTATCGGAGGATTGGTCGTCGGATTGTAGTATAATACGTTTCCGTTCAGGTTACCTCCTGAGTATGCAGTATAATATCTTCCAATATAATAAGGATCTGTAGCAGAACCGATTTTAGCCCAACCTCCACGAATTTTCAAATAATTCAGTGCAATTGCTTCTCCGAAGCCTTCAAATGTTTCGGTAGGAATCCAGCTTCCACTAAATGAGGGATAGAAGAAAGACTCTTCAATGGTTGAATCCCAGTCATTACGAGCACTGATATCTGCATATAACTGGTTCTTCCAGCCTAAAGATACATTGGCATACACTGAATTGGAACGACGGGTTTCATGCTGCATATATGTATAAGCTGATCCTTTTGAATTTGAAATAGTATATAAACCAGGAACTACTAATTCGGGTGCCCCCATACGTTTTTCATAGGCATACAGGTCTCTGTAATTAGCACCTGCAATAGCACTAATGTTGAAATCAGCTACATTCTTATTAAAATACGCAATGAAATCTGCATTTACTTCAGTGGATTTACGCATAAAATCTCTAAAGAATCCCTCAGGATAATCTACACTCCAAAGTACAGTAGAATGCTGATCTGAATTGAAGTGGTCTAATCCCAGACGTCCTTCAAATTTTAACCAGTCTGTTGGCTTATACCATAAAGATGCTTTACCAAACATACGGTCACGGGTATATTCATTCAAATTTTTATTTACTACCCAATACGGGTTCACAGCATATTGATGTTGCCAGTTATAGTGAGTATATTCTCCGGCTTCATCTTTTTGATCCCAGTTAGCTTTCAGGTCTTTCATATCGACCTGACGTCCAAACCACTGTCCAATAGACTGCATAACATTACGACCGTCATACCCATTACCTGGCAGGTTATCACTATGCGTATGACTATAGTTGGCTGACAAATCAAATTCAATATATCTGTTTACATCAAATTTAGAACTGATTGTTGCAGCATACCGTTTCTGGTCCGTATTCGGAGTCGTACCTTCCTGTCCACGGTAAGAAAGAGAAGCACGGGTGCTTGCATGTTCTGATGTGGAAGCAACCGAGACTGTATGGTTTGTAGTAAATCCTACACGGAAGAAATCCTTAACGTTGTTAGGATGTGAAATCCAATCGGTTGCTTCACGAACACCATTTACAACCGGACTGTTATATTGTGGCAATTTCAATCCTATATCCAGACGAGGACCCCATGATTCATCAATGTCATCATTTACACCATTTCCTCTACCATCATTATAGGAGTAGCTATACTGACGGGCGTAATCCTGGTAAGATAATCCTGTATTACTGTTTTTCCAGTCATACTCACTACCGCTACTACCTTGTCCGTATTGATTCTGGTAGCCAGGGAAGTTATACATTTGATCTACGGTAAAGTCTCCGTCATAAGAAACGGTCACCCCTTTATCTCTTCTTCCTGATTTGGTCGTAATAATAATTACCCCATTACCGGCACGCATACCATATAGTGCGGCTGATCCCCCTTTCAATACAGAGATAGACTCTATATCATTCGGATTGATGTCATTCAAACCGGAACCAACGTTTACAGCCTCTGCATCTAATGCTCTGTTACTGTCATTTGAAATAGGTACCCCATCCACTACGATCAATGGATCATTATTACTAAATGAAGAATTACCACGGATCACAATGTTTTGAGAAGCCCCTACCTGGTTACCCTGGGAAGTAATCTGTACACCGGCAACTTTACCAGATAAAGAGCTGGCTAAATTAGATTGTCCGGCCGCTGTCAATTCATCAGATTTAACTTCCTGCAAAGCGTAACCCAAAGATTTCTTTTCACGGGAGATACCTAATGCAGTAACAACGACCTCATCCAATGCTAAAGATGAAGAGCTCAATGTTACTCTGACTACAGGCGCTACAGCTACCTCCTGAGGTTCCATACCTACATATGAAACGACCAGAGTCTGTGCTGAACTTGGTACATTTAAAGAGAATGCACCATCATAATCTGTCACAGTACCTGTAGTTGTTCCTTTTACAACCACAGATGCACCAATAATTGGTTCACCATCATCGCCTGATATAACAGTACCTGTTACATTAGTCGTTTGAGCGGTGGCCAATCCAATACCTAATACAAGGCAAAATAAAAGATAAGTCAACCTTTTCATAGACACACTTTTTTGTTTAACTTATGAATTAAAAAACTAATTTTACTATTTTTTCGACACAACCTATATAACCAAAACAGTTGCAAAACTAATAAAAAAAATTAAAAACACCACATCTCCTGAACTAAAATTTATATTTTCCAGCTCAATACTATCAAAAGGTCATGAAAAACCTATTAAGAAAGATAATTTTCTTACGGGATGTTAATTGAATTTGACGTAGGATATAGTGTTTTACCATTAGTAATTATTTACATTTCATTCTCTATACAATACCTACTTTCTTGCGTCCCGGGTCAAATCGATAAACAATTATGGATCTGATCCGCTTGTATAAAGAAATATACGTTTTTCGCGATTTTTTTTTGCAAAAGTAGGTGTTTAGAGAATAATTATCAATAAAATCATACTCTTTTTTCAAAAAAAACGACATTTTAACACTAAGCCACGATATTTCTCTTCTTTTCTATAATAGTTCAGCACAGACTCTGATCGTTTCCTATGTAGGTATGGAGCCTCAGGAAGTGGCTATAGCTCCTGTAGTCAGAGTAACATTGAGTTCTTCCTCGCAGGCTTTGGATGAAGTAGTAGTAACAGCGATGGGTATCTCCCGTGAAAAGAAAGCCTTAGGCTATTCTTTGCAGGAAGTGAAATCCGATGAACTTACCAAAGCCAGGCAATCCAGTCTGGCAACTTCTTTATCCGGTAAAGTTTCCGGATTACAGGTAACTTCACAAGGAGGCCAGGTAGGAGCATCCCAGAATATCGTGATCCGCGGTAATTCCTCTTTTGGAGACAACCAGCCCTTAATCGTAGTGGATGGTGTTCCGATCGCAAATGATAACGGTAAAAGTGCTTCTGTTAATCTTGGTAGTGGTCTGAATGATATTAACCCGGAAGATATTGCTTCTATTTCCGTATTGAAAGGAGGATCAGCCGCTCTGTATGGTATGCGTGCCGGTAACGGAGTTATTATTATCACCACTAAAACGGGAACGAAAGACAAAGGGGTGACAATTAACTATGACATGGACATCACCATGGACCGTATGTATAACCTGCCTAAACTCCAGAATAAATATGGCCAGGGGTATTATGCTTCTGAATATGATTGGAAAAATGGAGAATTCAGTCATTTAACCTATCAGGAGTTTGCCTTACAGGAAGGATACCGATATGTCGATGGTTATGGAAATGGGCCAAATGACAATGCTGATGAATCCTGGGGACCGCGTTTAGATATCGGTTTGATGTTACCACAATACAACAGCCCGGAGGTAAACGGTGTACGTCAGGCAACTCCATGGGTATCAAATCCTAATAATATCAAAGATTTCTTTGAAACCGGGGTTACCATGAATCATACCTTGTCCGTTTCTTCTACAACTGATAAATCCTCTACCAGAGCTTCTTTATCTTTTCGGGATCAAAAAGGGACTGTGCCTAATACAGACCAGAAAAGATACGCGATGGCGATCAATACGAAAATGGCATTTAATGAATATATTGATTTTGATATATCAGCGAATTATATTAAAACCAAAAGTGATAACCTGCCGGGTACCGATTATGAATCAACGAATCCACTCCAGTCTATTATGCAGTGGTTCGGACGTCAGGTAGATATGAAAGACCTGAAAGCAAACTGGGACCAGAAAGATGAATTAGGGCGTTACACCCATTATAACTGGATCCAGTCTTTCCATGCAAATCCATACTGGACATTACATAAAAACACGAACAGTTATGACCGTGACCGTATTTATGGAAAAACATCTTTATGGATTAAACCAACGGATTGGTTGAAATTTGAAGGACGTGTAGGTTTAGATCATTATAATTCAAATCAGTTCTCCCGGATTCTCTGGAATATTGATTATCCAAATGGTAAATTCCGTAATTTTGATAGAAGTATGACAGAAGTGAATGCTGATTTCATCGCCTATTTCAATAAACGATTCGATGACTTCTCTGTAGATGTTCTCGCAGGAGCGAATTACCGGGATTACCGGACTGCGCTGAATGGTACAGGTGCGGATGAATTGACAGCGGAAGGTATTTTCACCGTGGCTAATGCACATGGTTCTGCTTATGCAATCAATAAACATGCCAACCGCCGTTCCAATTCCGTCTATGGAAATGCATCTTTTGGCTATAAAAGTATGGCATACGTAGACATCAGTGTTCGTAATGACTGGGATTCAACGATTGAGGATTCATTCTTCTATCCTTCGTTCAGTGGTAGCTGGATTCTAACTGAGACATTTGAAGATCTTCAAAATGACGTACTAAACTTCCTGAAACTTCGTGGAGGATGGGCAAAAATCGGATCTGCTACTGATCCTTACCTTTCGAACGCCTATTATGAACTGATTACCGGATCTTTCAATGGAACCACTTTGTTCTACAATCCATATGTTTTACCACCAACCAAGTTACGTCCGGAAAGTGTAAAAACCTGGGAAATTGGTTTGGAAACCAGTTTATTAGACAATCGCCTACGTTTGGATGTGGCTTATTATCAAAAAACAACAACAGACCAGATTATGAATGCGAACGTAGCCACTTCTACCGGTTACAACGCCATGTATATCAATGCCGGTAAGATCAGTAATAAAGGGGTGGAATTACAGGTATCCGGAGATATCATCAAAAATCCGAAAGGCTTTAGCTGGACCTCTACCATCAATTGGTCAAGAGACAGAAGCCGCATTGATGAATTATACACAGACCCTGTTACCGGAGAGAAATTAGAAGCCTATACAATTGGTACCAGTTGGGGTGTGACCAACTATGCAAAAGTCGGAAAAAGCTGGGGAACATTAGTTGGAAACGGATATGTGTATAATCCTGACGGATCTATTCTCGTAGAAGATGGTATTCCTGTCTACAAAGCAGGACAAGATATCGGGGATGTAACTCCTAAATGGTTAGCCGGATTCAGCAATGAATTCTCCTATAAAAACTGGAATTTCGGATTTCTATTAGATCTACGGATTGGAGGAGACATCTATTCTGTTACTCAAGCTTTTGGTGCACAAACAGGGATACTTGATTTTACAGCAGAAGGAGATCTTCGCGAAAATGGGGTAATTCTGGGTCAGAATTATATGACAGACAAAGTATTCAAAACCGAAGATGGCCAGATTAATGATGTTGTAGTGAATGCAGAAGATTTCTTCTATAATTATTATACTATTCCTGAAATGTCTGTATTTAATGGTTCGTTCCTGAAATTACGGGAAGTTCATCTTACCTACAACTTCCCAAGAGCGATGTTAGAAAAAACCAAGTATATCAAAGGAGCACGTGTTTCTTTAATCGGAAGCAACCTGGCACTGCTTTGGGTACACAAATCGAATATTGCCCATATTGATCCGGAATCTACCATGACATATGGAGATGACCCTGAATCTACCAGAAAAGGATATAATTCAGGAGCTGGTTTTGAATCAAACTCCTATCCTCCTTCCCGTAGTATTGGTATTAAATTAGGTGTAACATTCTAATAAAAAGAAGTATTCAGATGAAAAAATATATCAACAATTCAATTATTCTATTAATCGCTTCTGTATTGACATTCAGCGGATGTACAGATTCTTTTGATGAGATTAATACGAATCCGGATAAACCTCAGGAGGTTCCGACTACCAACTTATTGGCCTATGTACTGTATTATACCTCCTACCGTTTATACGACCGGTGGTTCGCCATGGATGAACCCATGACTTTCTGCGGATATGCTTCTAAAATGACCTACATTGATGAAGCCCGTTACAATTTCCGTCCTGGTGTCCAGGATACCAACTGGGAATACCTTTATCGTATTCTGAATAACGTAAAAGATATCCAGGATCGCTCCGAATATGCTTCCAATTATAACATGCTAAATGTGGCCAACGTAATGGAAGTACACCTGATGCATATTGCAACAGATCGCTGGCGGGATGTTCCCTATAAAGATGCTGTAAAAATAAAGGAGGGTGTTCTACAACCCAAATATGAGACACAGGAAGAGATCTACCCGGCTTTATTGGCCAAATTAAAGGAAACAGCCGACAGTTTTGCTTCCGGAGAAGGTACAGACAACCTGGGAGAAGGAGATTTGCTATTCAATGGGGATGTCAAAAAATGGCAGAAATACTGTAATTCGTTGCGTCTTCGTTTAGCCATCCGTATCTCCGAAGTATCACCGGAATTAGCTAAAACAACCATTGAAGAAGTATTAGGGAATTCTACGAAGTATCCTATTATGGAAAGTAACGATGACAATGCTTTCTTCTGGTGGATTGGTACTGATCCGAACTATTACGAACCTATAGCTGATCAATACCGTACCCGTAAAACAGAATATTGTGCATCCGATGTAATGGTAAACCACCTATTAGAAAACAATGATCCTCGTATTGAAGTCTATTGTACTCCCACATCCCTCAGCCAACTATCTCCCGGACAGGATGGATATGTGGAGGATTACCCAAGATTTAGGGGATATACAATTGGTGCTTCTTCCAATGCCGTTGCCAATCAATATTCTATCTGGGGATATCGCTACGGACAGGATTTAGGAGGATTTTCTCCTTACATGCGTGTAGCTGAACCCTGGTTTATTATTGCTGAAGCGGCCATGTTAGGATGGAATACCGGTGGGATTACTGCAGAAGAAGCCTATAACAAAGCAGTGTCCTACTCGCTGGAAGAAAATGGAATCTCTTCTGCTGACGCAGAGGCCTATCTTTCAGGAAGTGGCAAATTTACCGGTGAAAAAGAGCAGATCTGGTATGAACAATGGGTAGCTATGTTCAAACAGACAATGGAAGGCTGGTCCCTGTATCGTCGTACAGGTATTCCTTCAGAACTTTATCCTGCTCCCGGACGCCCGGCCAATTACTCAAACCACAATGTACCTCCTTTCCGTTCTCCTTATCCGGATAAAGAGCGCAACCTGAACAGTGCAAACTGTGCACAGTTTGATGTAGATGTCGTGGATAACCTCTGGGGAAAACAAATGTGGTGGGATACACGCACAGGTGTTTATTAAATAGAAAGGGCTGTCCCGAAAGTCTATAGACTTATTGATAAAGTCGCAGAGTGTAAGCCCGGAGGGCTTGAATGTGAATAACCGCGGGTGAAACCCGTGGCAGATAGTATCCTCCTACTAAGAACCCCGAAGTGGGTTCAACCCTTTTAGGGTTGATAATGAGGAGAGTCTCTGTCTGCCACGGGATTGCATCCCGCGGTTATTCACATTTACCCCCTATTGGGGGTAATTACTTATAAATCTAAACTTTATCAATAAGTTTATAAACTTTCGGGACAGTCTCTTCTTATTTTACTCTATATATCTGAGATTTATTCCCGGATCTTTTTTAGCCTTCAGGCTAATTTCTCTCCGGTGATCTTTTACTTTACCAGTGATAAACTCCGGAATGTTATAGGACTTCATAAAACGATCGTAAAAACCGGGATCTTTCTGAGGTAGGAGGAATGGCTTGGCTGGTTGCCCCTCTTCATTGATGTAAGCCACATAAGGACGGGTATACAAACCATCGATCCTCCGGCTGCTGAAAACCACCCAGCGGCTATTACTGCTCCAGGAGTGGTAACTTTCCACATCATCACTATTCAACAAATCCAATGCCTGATGTTCACCCGAAGTGAGGTCGACCATATAAAGGTCTGCATCCTTATGCCAGATAGAAAAATTCCCATAACCGGAGAGAGTGTACAGCAGGTATTTTCCATCGGGAGAAACGCGGGGAAAAGAAACACTTTGTCCGGCATGTCCGGCATGATAAAGCGTATCCACTTCCGTTCCGAATGTCCGGGAAACGGGATCAAAAGAAATGGAACATAAACTATATTTCACTTCATCATATTCATAAGGCATCGGACGGGCATTTGCCGTACAGAAAAACATCCGCTTCCCATCCGGCGAAAAGGCCGGAAATGTTTCAAAGTCATCCTTTGAAGACAACAGTGAAGAGGTGATGATCTCATGCTTTTCCGTGTCATACACAACCACATCCGACTCCATATCAAAAACCTCTATCCGGTTCGGATCATGGGAATGAAAAGATTGTTTGGTATCATTCACTGAAAAAGCCACATATTTTCCGGAGGGATGCCAGGAGGGGTAGACCAACGGGGAGATCGTCTGGTCCGTCTTGGTATTCAATTTCTCTACCTGGCCATCTTTCACCAGGATAGTCGCCTGAACACTTCCACGCATATGGAACAACATCTGTTCCGGGTCCTGCATACAAAAAGAATGGCAATTCATGCAATTATGGCGGGTACTTTTATTCTCCATAATAGCTGTTTCACTGAAGCTTTCGAGATCCCGCTGATAAATCCCCATCCGGTTCCATAATTCATATCCCGGCTCAATCAGCCGGTAGGCAAGATAAGGATCCACGGGCTCTTCCGCCACAAAAACAGTAAACGACCGGTACTGTGACCAGCCTCCCTCCTCTTCCACAGAAACCGTTACTTCCAGTTGATTCCCCTTCGCTAACCGCAGAATCTCTTTCCATTTTTTCGTAGGAAGAGAAAACACTCCGTTTTTTCGCTTTTACCTGAAAGGAATGATTTTCATAACTAAACCGGGCATAAGCCGTTTTAGCAGGTGTGGTAAGAGAGAAATTCAAAGGAGCTATATTAGGAGGAATGGTCACTTCCGCATAATCCGGAAATATAGAGGGCCACTGATCTATCTTCTTTCCGGAAGGGATGGAAGAATTACAGGCCATCAGAAAAAGCAATCCCAGACTATATATTATTTGTTTTTTCATATTCAACTCTCCGGATCATTTAAACATTAGATAATACCAATAACTGTTCCCATGGGAACGCCTCAGCAAATTAGGAAGTGCCGCACTATGCTGCCGATTCGCCAGTACCTGCTTTTTAAAATCCGTGAAACGTTGCTTCACAGGTTCCGACACCTGAAAGTACTCCCACCGGGACGGATCATTTTCCCAGATCGAAATAACAGCCTCCTGAAAATGGACCGGAAGCTCCGGCAAAACGGGTGTTCCGTAATAGGTTTCCACCATTTCTTTGAAAGCACTGTTATCTTTACTCAACAGATAAACCGCACCGGCATATTCGATGGCGGCTTTGTTATCCGGATCACTCCCGGCAAGCATAAACAGGTCCTGGGTAATACCATGGATCTGGGAAAGAAAATTCTCCTCCGGAAGATTCTGTCGCTTTTTTCCTAACAAGCTGTCGGCCACAACCCTTTCGTCCTGATATAAAAAAGCCCGTTTCTCTTTCGCCCAACGGGCATATCCCCAGGTATTCTCTAATATACGAATATACTTTTCAGCCACGGCATAACTTCCGTAGACCAGATTGGTTTCCACCAAACGCTGAAGCATCCGGGAATTTCCCTTTCCGGTACTTCCGATATAGGCCTCAAAAGCCATTTGCTGCGCAGAACCCATATCGCCTATCGTAAAATAAACATCACTCAATAAAATAGAGATCGAATTAGTCTGGTTCCAGGGAATGATCAATCCGGGTAATCCCCGTTGATCATAAGAAAACAATTGATTCCCTAATTCTCCTTTTTGAGCTAAGGCCATATTGACATAGCACATATAGAGATAATTTGTCAACTCTCCCTTACACTCTTCCAATATACGATCCCATTGCCCGGTCCGGCTAAAATAATCCAGTTTCTTTACCCGGTATGCCTTTGCATCTCCATACGTATCGATCCCCCACCATAGCAAACCGGCTATTAAGAGAAGCTGGAACCCAACAGACACATACAAAAACTTTCCGGAAAAGGCCGCTCTTCTACGCCATCCGAAAGCGATCAGGATCAGGACAGGCAGGACAATCCAGGCATAATAAATGACCTGCTTTGGTGCCAACTTGGGATGGTAATAGCCATCCGGTAAAAAGATATACCGGAACTCTCCTATCCAGGATAAATGAACAGCCAAAAGACCCAACAGAAAAACTTCTGCACACACTAATAACATCAGATATCCCCGTGGAGTCCTGTTACCAAGTTCATACAGGGTGATGATCCCTGCAAATAACATAGAAACAGGACCTGCTATATAAAAGAGAAGAGCCGTTCCTATCAAAGCAGCAAACCATCTCCAGCGAAACCCCTTTATCCGGATCACGCCATTCAGGAAGATCAGCAGGAACAGGTAAGCAACCGTTCCACTCACTAAGTAATTAAAGTCAAAATGAGTAAAGAGAAGAAAAACAGCAGGCAACAAAGAGATGAATATCCCCCTGTTATCAGAAAGGATTTGTTTCATAACCAGAGAGGTACCTATGCCCACCCCGGTCAGTAAAACAGCAGAGATCCCGGCTCCACCATAAGGCAGAAGAAAGAACTGTACCAAAAACTCCGAAATCCATGTGCTCACAGCACCCGGTATATTCCACCCTTCCAGCCAGTAAGCCATACTCCACTGGAATAATTGATTTTGTTCAATCAGGTAAAAATGGTATTCGTTATTATATTGAAGGAAAACAAAAAGTGCTATCCAGAGAACGAGCCAGTATACCTTGTTTTTATAGAAATCTGTTCTCATCTTTATTGCTGTTTTACAAGGTTGTAACGTCTATCCACACAGGCAGGCAACTCATGGGGATAATGGGTCACATACACCAGCGTTTTTCCTTCCCGTTCACAAAACATTTCTATGATCCGGGCTACTTTTCGTTTATAGCTGATATCCAGTCCATGCAACGGTTCATCCAGCACCAACAGATCCGGATCTTTCACAAATGCTCTTGCCAACAGGGCCAGGCGTTGTTCACCGGAAGAAAGAGTCAGGAAAAGGCGGTCTTCGAGGTGATCAATACCAAAAACCCGCATCCATTCCCGGGCGATCTTTTTTTGTTCCTCATTGCAGGATCGATACAATCCGATGGAGTCAAAAAATCCGGACCCCACAATATGGATTACCGGAACATTTTCCATATAATAGAGATGCATCTCCGGAGAGACATATCCAATTCTCTTTTTGATATCCCATATACTCTCCCCAGTACCTCGTTTATGGTCAAACAAATAGATCCGGTTGGCATACGATTGCGGATTATCCGCATACACTAAACTCAACAAAGTAGATTTACCAGAACCATTCGGTCCAAACAAAGCCCATTTCTCTCCATTCTTCACCTCCCAATCTAACTCTTTCAGAATGGTACGGCTACCATACCGGATCGAAACCTGTTCCATCCGGAACGTCACTTCATGGGTAGAAGGTCCTTTATCCGGAAGAGGAAAAGAAATATCTCCGGCTGTCCAGGGAAACAAAACCTGTTGAATATTTTTATCGTTCAAAAAAGCCTCTTTAGACATCACAGGATAACAGGTCATTCCTTTCAACGGCATCACATCCGTAACCATCTCCGGGATATCCTCCGGATTAGAAAGTAGCAGAATCACCTGGACACTCTGCAACGAGGTGATCCGGTTCAACATGTCTACCAACAGATCCCTTGAACCGGCATCTAAGCCAATAAAAGGATTATCCAGGATCAGTATACGGGGAGATGTCAGGAGAGTCCGTATAATAAGAAATTTCCTTAACTCCCCACTGGATAAAAATATTAATCGCTTAGGTAATAATTCCTCCACTCCAAACAGGGAAAGCAGTTCTTTCAGGTTTTCAGATCCGGCATGTTCCTCCAGAAGTTCTTCCACAGTCGGAACCTCATCCGTTTCCGTTGCATGCCATCGTTGCTGATAATAGGAATTACGGTAATCAGCCAGCGAATAAATATCTTTAAATGCTATATTTTTTACATATTCACTGATCTTTCCATTCTCCCGAACCTGCACCTCCCCCTCTTTCAGGGCATAACGACGTTGTAGAATATCTGTCAAAACCGTTTTTCCACTGCCATTCGGTCCAACTACAGCCCATTGGCGGCCTTCTTCAATAGTCCAGTTAAGTGGAGATGAGAATTGCAATTCCGGAAGCCGGGGTACGGCATTGATTATACGGATCAAGGGTGTTTTATCCTGCATGTTTTCCATTTTATTCTAACAAATATATAGAGTTTATTTCATACTTTCCGGTTTCCTGTCAGAAAAAGGAACACTAAAATAAATGGAATTCATGAATTAATAAATATCTTTGAGGTTATTTTCTACGACTAAAATTCCTCAAAACATGAAACATTTCATATCCGTTTTTATACTTTGCAGCCTGACAACAACCCTTTGGGCACAGCAGCCGGCCAGAAATACCTGGAAACCTCTTTTCGGTAAAAATCTTTCCGAAGCGATTTACAACCCGGAAGCGTGGAGTGAGACCAACGGAATTCTGACAGCCACGAAAGATGATGCGATCTGGACCACCGAAGAATATGAGAACTTCGAACTGGACCTGGAATTCAAAACCGATCCGGGAACCAATAGCGGGGTTATTATCTACTGTACGGACACAGAAGACTGGATACCTAAATCCGTAGAGATCCAGATAGCGGATGACCATTATGAAAAATGGGCGGAAGCTAAATCCTACGAACGCTGCGGAGCGATCTACGGCCACTTAGGACCACGCCAGGAGAAAGTGGTAAAGAAGCCGGGTGAATGGAACCATATGCGTATTCGCTGCACCGGACAACGGATCTCTGTGATCATGAACGGAAAAAAGGTAAACGAAATGAATATGAGTAAATGGACTTCCGGAACAGAAAACCCGGATGGGACAGAAATCCCCAGCTGGTTGCCCACCCCTTTTGCAGAATTACCGACGAAAGGTTTTATCGGCCTGCAGGGCAAACACGGAGATGCGACTGTCTGGTTCAGAAATGTAAAGATCCGCAGCACCGTAAAACCTAAACCGGAACCTGAAGAAACAATTCCGGAAGGAGAAGAAAAATCGGAAGATGAAGAAGACACAATTATCGAAGACTAAATATATAAATTGACAGAACCCACACGACGCAAAAAACACAAGTTTATACAAATAAATAGTTTAAGTCGAATCAGGCCCAGCTCTTCAACTGTCTGAGTCCATGCAACCGGATATTCTTAGACAAGAAATGCCCATACTGATTGGTCTGCCCATACTTATAAAGCACTGTAAAATAGTTAATTTTAACAAACAATCCACGTCTTATATATATCAAAGACAATCTATTACAAAATTAAGACTATTTTACATAAACCATTGCATATATAAAATAGTTTTTTCCTTTGCTGCTGTAGACATAGCTCTCAAATCACTGTCCACATAAGGATTTTGCAAATTTCTTAAAGATAAGACATTAAGTATAAAACCAAATTATTTAAGTAAAAAATTAAACAAAATATAATAAAAATTTGTCCTAAATTTACTTTTAGTCAAAAGAAAAAAAGTAAACTAAAAGAAGAAAAGAATTTAAAATTAAATCTGTTAACATATAATTTAAATTATCAAACCATATTCAATATATCTTTAGTATTTTATGAAATATAGACACATTACTTATAGATAAATCCTTTCGTTATATTCTTTGATTTATATAATAACAACATAAACGAGTTAAATCAAATTTTAGTTCAGGTAACTTATAATTTAATTTATAGTTACTGTGCTAAATTTATGAATCAGACTAAATAACAAGGAAGTTCTTACAAGTTGATTAAAACTAAAAAAATCAACCTGAAATACATATATATACAATCTTTTCTGAGAAAATAATATTTGCAAATATACCAAAAATGCATCTGGGTTGAATCATCATATTCAATCCGGACCGGGGTTTGGCGTGGATTCCGAAAAACGAGACGAGTAGGAGAAAATTCTAAATTTAAATCAAGTTATGAAAACAGAAGAAGAGAAACTCCAGGAACTTGAAAGTGAATTGACAGATTTTGATCTGGATCAACTGAAAGGTGGTACTGGTAGTGCAGGAGCTGATATAGCTCGTAACCAGCCGGTAACAAAAGGTAGCGAAGATTGCTGCAATAGCTGGTAATAAAACAGTTTGTCTATTCCGGTAATAAAACAGATAAAGAAATATTAGTTGAGTCTGTTGGACACCTGGCGCGATTTCCGAAAAGCGATATGAGTAGGAAAAATTTAATTTAAATATATTATGAAAACAGAAGAAAAAAAATTACAGGAACTTGAAAATGAATTGACAGAAATGGATCTGGATCAATTAAAAGGTGGAAGTGGTAATGCGATGGCTGATATGGCTCGTGACCAGCAAAGTACATATGGTGACAAAAACTGCTGCAACGATAGCTGGTAAAATATGATCCACAGGCGTAAGTGCAAATAAAAGGCACTTACGCTTTTTCTATAAATTTAATATTAAAAATCATGGAGCAAAAAAATTATTTCGTTGGGAAATATACATTAAATAAAAATTTTGTTTTAAGGCGTTCTTTTTTAGATTATACTATTTATGATACTTATACCAGTACAGCTTCTGAAATCAATTTATTCTTTTATACTATTTTGAATTATTTTCTTCATAATGCCACTAATCTCAGCGAAATAGGACATTTATTAAGCAAAAAGAATATACCTCACAATTTGAAGACAGTACAGGAACTGATCCATAGCCGGAGTGATTTTGCGGATTTACTTATTGAATCGGATATACCCTTTCCGGTCTCCAACCCCTATCAAAACCTCCCTCAAGATCAAATCAGTGAATATACTCCGGAAGCAATTGATCTGCTGATCACCAATAAATGTAATTTAACTTGTCCTCACTGTTACCGGAATTCAACAGGTAAAGATAAAATACAAAAAATTCCATTGGAAAGATTTTACACACTGGTGGATGAAATGGAAGAATTAAGGGTCAGATCCCTCAAAATAACAGGAGGTGAAGCCTTTTTAGTAAAAGAATTATATGATATAGTAAATTATGCTTCTTCCAAACGGCTACATGTGGCCATTCTTTCCAATGCAACTCTTTCCCTTGAAAATAAATGGTGGGATCTTCTTATCAGGCCAAATGTTTTTTAGGAATCTCCCTGGATGGTGTAACACCGGAAACAAATGATATCGTCAGGGGAAAAGGATCTTTTGACAAAACTATGCATAATCTGAAAATAATGTCGGAAAAAGGAGTCCGTTTCACAATCACATTTACTGTAAATAAACACAATCAACATGAACTGGAAGAAATCGTTCCACTTGCTCTGCAATTAAAAGCAAAAAGTTTAAATATTAATTTCATTGAAGAATCAGGAAGGGCGCTTGACAATAAAACTTTATATAGGGATGAGATCCTCAATATTCCGGAAGTAAAAAAGAAGATTAAAACCTTACAGGAAAAATATCCACTGAAAATAGAAATAACAGATAATCATGGATTAGCTTCTACAGAAGAAGATATTAAAAAAATAAGAGATAAAAAAGATAATATTATTTGCAGTGCTGCCTTTTCCGTATTAGCCCTGGATTCATCCTTAACAGCTTATCCCTGTATATATGGAATGAATCGGAGGGAAAAAAGAATACCCGGTTGCTAGCTTGTTAAACAGAAGCTTAAAGGACGTCTGGAATGATCCGGCCCTACACTTATTTAGAGGAGGTTTGAAAACACAAGATCTGCCTAAGTGTAAAAACTGCGAAGACCAGGCATTTTGTAACCTAAAGTATTGCAGGTTGCGTCCTATATATGAAGGAGGTTCTTTATATGATGTCGTTTCTTTCTGCAAAAAAGAGATGAAAGAAGCAGGGATTGAATAGATCTTACTTCATTTGAAATTTGACAGATTAATATAACTTAAAAAGAAAAAGCAGAATGAATAAATTTATTTTCTATCTCCTAACGTGTTTATTTCTACTTCCTTTAAAAACGATGGCTCAGGATTTTAGGGGGAAAATTATCAGTGCGACAGAAATCCCCATTGCTTTTGCCAATGTAGTCCTGCTGTCTGCACAGGATTCCCTGTTTATTGATGGAACTGTTACTAATACGGATGGCTGCTTTATTCTTCAAACAGAACATGCCAGTAAAGCTAATTTTATCCTCAGAATTAGCTTTATTGGTTATGAAACTAAATATCTTCATTCCGGAGGAAACTATGATCTGGGAACGATCATCCTTGACGAGTCTCCACTGGAATTAGGAGAATTTATGGTTACAGCTAATAAGCCGGTCTTCAAAAGTCTGAATGGCTCTATTTTCACAGATGTTTCTAATAGTATTTTATCTAAGGAACATTCGATAACTGATCTCTTAACTAAGATACCAGGTCTGACCAATAACAAAGGAATTATAGAAGTCTTTGGAAGCGGAACTCCTGTTTATTATATCAATACCAAAAAGGTACAGGATGTAGAAGAAGTACATAATCTGAGTGTGGAAAATATTAAAAGTATTGAATTGATTACAAATCCGGGGTCCAGATATGATGCGGAAACAAATGCGGTCATAAAAATTGTCACCTTAAGAAAAGAAGAGGGAATTTCCGTACAGGTACGGGGTGGTGCTGTTCAGAGTAAATATTTTAGTCATAATGAAAGTATGACTCTTTCATATACCAAAGGCGGTTTTTCAACTTCAGCCTACTATTACTTTAATGAATATAAAGGCCATTCCACTCAATATGTAACCAAAGAAGCACAAGTGGACACGTTATGGAAGTATGTAACAGACAGAGACCGGACTCCAAAAGAAAAAAGACATTATTACAGATTAAATTTTGATTATGAAATAAGTCCGGCACATATTGTTGGGTTACAGTTGAATGGATCCTATAAAGACCAAAAAGCAAAAGTGGATGAATGGAATGATATCTATGCAAATAACCAACCTTTTCTGAATTTCAGAGGAACCAGTGATTTGGGAACAGCAGTAAATAATCTGCAGGTAAACTTATTTTATAACCAAACAATCAACGAAAAACTTGTTTCTAATCTGAATGTAGATTATGTTCGCTATACAGATCCCAGAGATCAGATAGTAGAAGAAATCTATACCGATGAAAAAATAACGACCTGTATGGATAGTGACAGTAAAGTTAATATTTATGCGGGAGAGTATGTCATAGATTATCAAATGAACGAACATAATCTGTGGGTAGGAGGTGTAAATTATAGTTATATTGACAGCTATGGGGACTTATTAACAGAGTCAGTCTATGTAGGGCAGCAGAAATTCACCAATGAAGAAAATAAATTTGCCGGTTTCATAGACTATACATTCACCTTTGAAAATCTTTCCCTTAATGCCGGATTAAGGTATGAACAGGTAAAATCAACCTACAGGGATCTTTATAAAAACACAAATAATATAGACCGGAAATATCGGAGATTATTCCCTTCTTTCCGGATAGCTTACAGAAAAAATGCTTTTAACCATGCATTAACTTTTACTTCAAGAACAGAGCGACCGCCTCTCTCTTTCCTGAATGGGCAGACCTATTATCAAAATCAGTTTATGTATCAAATCGGGAATCCGCAAATGGTCCCGCAGACTTCTTATATTTTGGAATGGATGACAGGATATCGGGGTATTAATTTCAGAACCAGTTATACACGGACAAATGATTATATATCTTCTATATTTAAAGAATATGAAGCAGATCATTCCAAAATAGTTTCCACCTGGGATAACTTCCGGAAAGCAGATTTTATAAAAGCAAATATAAATTACCAGCACACTTTTTTGAATGTTGGGATCCCTCTGTTACGATAGGAGTGATTAAGCCGTTTTTTAAAAGTGAGTATGAGGGAACTGTTATGAAATATAATAACCCTATGGGATATATTTCAGCCGGTAATTATTTCCGATTACCCCATGGATATTTATTTTCTCTGGATTTCTTTTTTCATACCGGAGGAAGTGAACGTATTTACACCTCTGAAGCATTCCATTCACTGGATGCCGGATTACAAAAGTCTTTTTTAAAGGATCAACTAAGTGTGAGTTTTAAATGTAATGATATTCTCAGAGGATTAACCTATGAACAGGTAGCAGAAATAAATAATTTTCGTTTTCACCAAAGGGAACAGTATTCGGAATGGAATTTTTCGGTGGATGTAATCTACCGGTTTAATCAACAAAAAGCAAAATATAGAGGAAAATCTTCCGCAAAAGAAGAGATCAACAGATTATAATAATGATATGGCGTTTCCATTTATAAAACAATTTGATGCAAAAGATTGTGGGCCTGCCTGCCTATGTATGATTGCAAAATATTATGGTAAATCTTATACCCAGGAATATCTGCGGAAATTGATGTTTATCGGCCGTGATGGAGTTTCCTTGCTGGGAATCACCAAAGCCGCAGAAAAGTTAGGTTTTAAAACTGTCGGAGGCCGGTTTACGTTTGATAGAGTAGCGGAAAAAGCACTCTTTCCATGTATTGCGCATTGGGAACAGGATCATTTCGTTATCATCACCGGGATTAAGAAAAAGAGAAATGGAGAAACTATTGTCTCAGTAGTGGATCCTGGGAAAGGGTATTTAAGTTATTCAAAAGAGGATTTTTGCAATTACTGGGTGAGTACACAAATATCCGGGGAAGAAAAAGGAGTTGTTGTAATTCTGGAACCTACCCACCTTTTTTATGATCAAACAGTGGACCAACCTCCCAGACGGAGCCGGATAAGCTTCCTGAGTAATTACTTAATCAAATATAAAAGGTTCTTTAGCCAGCTACTTTTGGGAGTTCTGATTGGAAGTATCCTGCAACTAACTTTTCCTTTTTTAACGCAGGCCATTGTGGATATTGGGATCTATGGACGAGATATTAGTTTTATATGGCTAATACTCATTGCACAACTCATGTTGCTGTTCAGTAGGACAGCCATTGATTTCATACGGGTGAAAATACTCTTACATATCAGTACCAGAATAAATATTTCACTGATATCAGACTTTTTTATCAAACTTATGAAATTACCCATGGTTTTTTTGATAATAAACTGACCGGTGATTTACTTCAACGAATAGAGGACCATCGAAGGATTGAAACTTTTATTACTGCTCAATCCCTGAATTTGCTGTTTTCTCTTTTTAGCTTCCTGGTTTTTGGTGTGGTACTGTTCATTTATAATCTGAAAATCTTTCTGGTATTTATAGCCGGAAGTTTTATATACGGACTTTGGATCCGTATATTCCTGAAAAAAAAGACAGATTCTCGATTATCAGCTTTTTGAACATCAGGCCATCAATCGAAATGTTGTGTACCAGCTTATCACCGGAATGCAGGAAATAAAATTACAGGGATGCGAACAGCGGAAAAGATGGGAATGGGAAGATGTACAGGCAAACCTGTTTGATGTAAACCTGAAATCCCTGAACCTACAACAAAATCAGGAAGCTGGTAGTGTACTAATCAATGAATTAAAAAATACGATAATAACAGTACTGGCAGCTACCTCTGTCCTTAATGGAGAATTAACTGTCGGAATGATGTTAGCCATTCAATACATTATAGGCCAACTCAATTCTCCGGTGGAGCAAATTATGGGATTCATTTATAAATGGCAGGATGTAAGTATTAGTATAGACCGTATGAATGAAATTCATACACAAAAAAATGAAGAAAATGAAAACCGGGATATCAGTGAGTTAAATCCACTGAATTCTTCTATCCATTTAGAAAACGTGTGTTTTAAATATAATGAAAATAGTCCGGAATATATCCTTAATAATATTAATCTGCATATTCCGGAAGGAAAAGTAACGGCCATTGTAGGAGCCAGCGGTAGTGGAAAAACGACCTTAATCAAACTATTATTAGGATATTATCCACCTCATACAGGCACCATAAAAATAGGAAATACAGACTTGGTTAAGATGAATCTTTCCTGGTGGCGGACCATGTGTGGAGCTGTCATGCAGGAAGGATACGTTTTCAGTGATTCAATTGCCAGAAATATCGCCGTTTCCGATGATGTTCCTGACTTAGACAAAATCCGCTATGCAGCCAATATTGCCAATATTGCCAGAGATATAGAAATATTACCTCTTGCTTATAATACCATGATAGGACAGGATGGTCAGGGGATCAGTCAGGGACAGAAACAAAGAGTTCTTCTTGCGCGTGTAGTTTATAAAAATCCTGCTTATGTTTTTCTGGATGAAGCCACTAATGCCTTGGATGCAAACAATGAAAAAGCAATTATAGAAAATCTGAGTAGCTTTTATAAAGGAAAAACTGTTGTAATTGTTGCTCATCGTTTGTCAACCGTAAAAAATGCAGACCAAATTGTTGTACTGGATAAAGGATGTATTCGAGAAACAGGTACGCATGACGAATTAACGACCAAACGAGGTTTGTATTATGAATTAGTTAAAAATCAATTAGAATTGGGTAAATAAAATGGAAGAAAAACGAAACAATAATATTGAACTGAGAAGCGAAAAAGTTCGTAATCTGGTAGGACAAATCCCTCCTGTTCTACTCCAATATGGAGTCATGATTATTCTGTTTGTAATTTTTCTTTTGGTATCTATCATTGGTTTTTTCCTTACAAACATTTAACTTCCGGGAAATGTGAAATATACGACATTTCCCAGGACTTCATAAATGATAGCCTCTTTCTCAATGTTCAATTGGCATTTGAAAAAGAAGGAGATCTGAAAATTGAGAATAACAGCCAAATAAGGTTGATTACTCCTGATTATGAAGCAGAAGGTGTACTGGTTCACTATTCAGCGGTTAAAACAACAGATGGAAAAAATAAAGCAATCATTAAGGTACCTGCTACCCCCTTTGGCTTTCCTGAAAACTCCCAGGTAAATTTTATTCTGACAGTCTCCAACACCAGTCTTATCCATAAAATGATACACTCCAATCCATAAAAGCCAGATAATCCCCAGATGTAGCCATTAAACAAGTAATTGCAGGAATAAATAAACATACAACTATAAAATGGTAATTCATCTTCCCCACCCTCGATACGAGATTACCCATATAAGTTCATAATAAGGGATTTCATAAAAAAGAAAGAATTTCCGGATAGTTTTACTTTAAGAATTCCTGTTCTTAGCTGCTTATTATTAGTAATTTCTATAAATAAAACTGTTAATTACCGGATTCAGTAATTTATTTAGTGAATTGCCAGACCTTGCTTTCAATCCCAAAGGCTGCAGATTGAAATAAACTATTTTTCTTTCTTCTCCCTTAACTATTACATCAACCAACCACAGTACCCGCATTTTTATTAATATCGGATGCCTGAGTAATGACTACCCGCTTTACGCCTGCGTCAATCGCTTCAAAAGAATTTTCCAGTTTAGGGATCATGCCTCCCTGAATAATTCCTTCTTCCACATATTGTTTAAAAGCTTCCCGATTGATTTCCGGAATGACGCTGTCATCCTCTTTTTCATCCTTTAGCACTCCTTTTTTCTCAAAACAATACATCAGAGTGACCTCAAAATGTTTAGCCAATGCTTTGGCTGCCTCACCGGCAATCGTATCCGCATTCGTATTAAGCATATTCCCCTGTTTATCATGGGTTAAAGGAGCCAATACGGGAACAATTCCCTGTTTGATCAGAGAAGCTAACAGGTCGGCATTTACCTCTTTAACATCCCCTACATATCCATAATCCACCTCCTTCACCGGACGTTTCTCCGACCGGATCAGATTCATGTCTGCCCCGGTCATTCCCAGCGCATTTATATTCAGGGCCTGCAAACCGGCAACGATCGTCTTATTCACTAATCCACCATATACCATGGTAACTACTTTCAACGTCTCCTCATCCGTAATCCGGCGGCCATTCACCATTTTACTTTCAATTCCCAGGCGTCCGGCCAGCTGTGTAGCGGAACGTCCGCCTCCGTGTACCAGCACTTTATATCCTTCCAGATTGGAAAAATCCCGGAGAAGATCTTTTAATGTATCTTCTTCTTCAACAATTTTACCTCCCACCTTTATCAGCGTAAGCTTTTCCATATTTTCCTCTTAAATAATTTGTCTGCAAAGGTATAAAACCATCCGGTCAATCATTTATTATGGAGATACATTTTTTTCCGACCCTTACATAAGGTTTGTAACCCTTTCTTACTAACAGTTATTTTTGCATTTTACTATTCACCCTTCACCTTCAGGAATAAATAATCTTATAATCAGCAGGTTATATTATCATTAACTCTTAAAGGTGGAGGATGAATGATAAAATGTAAAATAACTGTTAGTAAAAAAGGGCTAAGAGGTTGAAAGGAAAGGACAAAAAGCAAGCACTAATTTTATTTAACATTAAACATTTGAGAATTTAATGTGTCCAAACTAAATTACAACTTATTTACTTATTTCGAATTTATTTATTCTAACTTTAAATATAATACGATGTCAAACAGAAGAGATTTTTTTAAAAAGTGCCTCCCTGCTTACCGCAGGAGGATTGATGGCCGGTAAAACCGGTTCGCTACATGCGATCAACCCTATCGTTCCTGAATTAACAGCCAATAAAACGATCGGACTGCAAATTTATTCCCTGTTCAAAGAATTATATGAAAATGTTCCTGCCGGTCTGAAACGGGTAAAGGATATGGGATATACTAATCTGGAACTGGCGGGTTACCGGGATGGGAAGATCAGTGATATAGATATGATGGAATTTAAAAAGATGGCGGATGATGCCGGTCTGAAAATCACCAGTTCCCATGTGAATCCTCCGGTACGGGAGTACACACCGGAAAACCGGAGCCAGATTAATGAATACTGGAAAAAGACGGCAGATGACCATGCAAAATTAGGTGTCAAATACCTGATCCAGCCGGGACAACCTTCTACCCGTAGCGCGGAAGAGGTTTCTTATGTCTGTGACGTGTTCAACGAAGCCGGAAAGATCACGAAAGCAGCCGGACTTTCCTGGGGTTATCACAATCACGAAATGGAATTTGCCCGGGTGATCCCAGGTGGAACAGCATCCGTATTCGGTCGTCATGGATTTGGGAGAGAGGTAAAAGATCAGGAAGTAATTTATGATGCTTTCCTCAGACAAACAGATCCTTCTCTGGTATTCTTTGAGTTAGATGTATACTGGACAGTCATGGGACAGAATGATCCGGTGGAATACCTGCGGAAATATCCGCAACGCATTCGTGTCCTGCACATTAAAGACCGGGCCATCCTGGGACAATCCGGTATGATGAATTTTGAACAGATCTTTAAACAGGCCTACACAAATGGTATTTCCGATTATTTTGTAGAGTTGAAAAAAATGCCGGACAACCGTACTCAGTTTGAAGGAATCAAAGGATGTGTGGACTATTTGCTACAGGCAAGTTTCGTGAAATAATAGTTGATAATGGATTCCCCTTGGGGGATAGAAACTTATAAAGGGAAACCAGGGAGTTTATTTTGTGGGCTGAACTTCTTTCTTTTAATTCGTGTTTTAAATGATATAGGAGGTAAACAGATGAAAGCGGTTAATAATTCTATTTTACGTAGTATTTTAGGGATTGTCCTTGGGTTGGTACTGGTCCTGTGGCCGGAAGTGGCTGTGACTTACTTAGTGATCCTGATCGGGGTCTTTTTTATTATTCCCGGGCTTTATTCCCTGATCAGTTATTTTGTACGGGAGAAAAGGGATCAAAGAGTGTCTTCTTCTTTTCCGCTGGCTGCTACGGGAAGTATTCTGTTAGGAGTTCTACTGGTTTGTACTCCCGCCTCTTTCATCAACATTCTGATGTATTTATTAGGAGCCTTGCTCCTGCTGGCAGGCATCCAGCAGATTGCCCTGCTTATCACGGCTCGCAGGTGGAGTCTGGTTCCCTGGTTTTTCTTTATCGTCCCGGTTCTGATATTCATTACCGGTGTCCTGATCTTAGCCTATCCTTTTGAGACGGCTGCCACTACGTTTATGGTATTCGGGATCGCAATCCTGATCTACGGCGTGTGTGAATTAATCGATTGGTATAAGTTCCGTCCGGAAGAACCGGAAGAATTATGAACTTTTCCGGTATTCCATCGGGGACACTCCCATATGTTTTTTAAAGAATTTACCGAAGGTGGACTGGTCTGAGAAATGCAGTTCATCCGCTACTTGCTGCACGGTGGTCTGCGACATTTTTAAAAGTATTTTAGCTTCTACCATCAATACCTCATCAATCCATTTATTCGCAGATTTCCCGGTCAGTTCTTTCAGGATCAGCGATAAATACTGCGGAGTGATAAATAACTTATCCGCATAGAAGGTGACCCCGTGCTCTTCCTTACAATGTACTAATAACAATTGCAGGAACTGGTTTAACAGCTCTTCTTTCCGTGACAGGGTTGGAACCACTACAATGGAATCTTTTTTACCCATCAGGATATTGGCCAATTCCAGGAGAAAGGCCATAAAGGAATTCTGCAGTACCTCTTTATGAAAGAAATGAGTATGATTATTTATTTTTTCCCTTAATTGTTCAAAACTCATTTCGAGGTGCAGCGTTTCATCCGGTGTAAAAACCGTATAAGGATTTTTCCGGATCTGCATATAATTCGTCATGGAAGGGCTTCTGAATTCCGGCCGGCATTCCTCCAGAAACGTTTTATCCACCAGCAGCATTTTTGCCTTAAAATCAGAAGAAACAGTAGTGGCCTGAACAATATGGGTAGGCATGATCGTTAAAAAACTATTCTTCTCTATTTTATAGGAGATATAATCCACTTTTATATCCGCACTTCCTTCCAGAATCAGTACGATCATCAGCGCATTCATCCGTACCGGGGAAGAGTACTCTTCGAGATCTCTTTCCTCTCCAATAGATAAACTTCCATCCAAGTCCAAAATACTGAATACATCCTGATAACTATCACACGAGGAGATATTTTCATTCAACTCCTTAATCTCTATAAAAGGCAGCTTATCCATATTCCAATCTTTTAAGTACTTCCGGAGCAAAGATATCATAATTTCTGAAACTTCCTATTTTCGTTTTTGACCAATCAAGATATAATTTGCCCTAAAATTAAATGTCCGCCGTCCACTTGTTTCGTTTTTGACTAATCGTGTAACGGAATAAACCTTTTTAGTTTTCCAAATATATAGAACTTTGTAACCGTTAGATTAGGTAATAACAGGTATTAGTTTCAATTTTTTATAAAATAAATGGCAAAAGAACGTATCATAGTAACAGCAATGGATCTTTTTTCCCAGCACGGGATTAAGAGCGTAAGCATGGATGACATTGCCCGTGCTATGAGTATATCTAAACGAACATTATATGAATTCTTCAATGATAAGGAAACCCTCCTGATCGAGGGGATGCAGTATAATAAAAACAGGTTCAATAAAATATTAACCCGGTTGGAAAAAAGCGCCCCTACCGCGGTGGATGTGATTCTTCTATGTTATATGGAAATGATGAAACGTCCCCGTTGGTATCATCAACGCTTTTATGAAGATCTGAAAAAATATCCGAAAGCACTTCAGCACAAGGAAGAGGAAAAAAATGAGTTTATCCCCAAATGCAAACAATTGTTTGCACGCGGAGTCCGGGAAGGAGTGTTCCGGGATGATGTCAATTTTGAAATTGTGGCTTTGCTTGCTAAAGATCAGGCTAAGATGCTTCATCCTTCCAAGACATTTTCCAACCATTCCAATTCGGAAGTGTACAACACGGTATTATTTACTTTTCTCCGTGGGATTTGCACCGATGAAGGAAGAAATATACTGAACAGATATGCGATCAAATTGTCGTATGACCTGAAATAAAGAATGAGAATTAGAAAATAAAGGGAAAACAGCGGTTTTTTCATCGGATAATCTCCCTGATTCGTCGACAAATGTATGCTGGTTATCTATAAAATATTGTACACTGCACGAAAGAAGGGTACTTTTATAGCAGCTTACCGGAATGCATGAAAAAGGAATATGCTGAGAGATAAAAAGATTCTGAAGCAATAAAAAATTACATAATAGGTTTTAACACAAACTCAAATTAGTCTTTAAATGAAACGAGTATCAATGAGCAAAAAGATGATGTTGATAGTAGGCACGCTGCTATCGGCCTTTAGCTTTCTTCCGGGACAGGCACAGGAGTCGCCTCTCGTGCTTACCCTGGAGCAGGCTTTAGACATTGCGTTGAGTGAGAATCCGACCGTGAAGGTAGCGGAGCAGGAAATTGAGAAGAGAGAATATGCCAGAAAAGGTTCATATGCTGCCTTATTTCCACAGATAGACTTTAGTGGATCTTATAACAGAACATTGAAAAAGCAGGTTATGTATTTCAATGACATGAGTGTCCCCGTGGGTACGGACAACGACTATAGTTTAGGGTTTTCAGCCGGTATTCCCCTGATCAACGCTCAATTATGGAAAAGTCTGGAAATTTCCGCATTAGATGTCGAACTGGCTGTTGAACAGGCTCGTTCTTCTAAGATCGATATGATCAATCTGGTAAAGAAGAGCTTTTACTCCGTATTGTTAGCGAAAGATTCGTATGATGTGTTCCTGGAAAGTTATGGGAATGCGTTGGAAAACTATCTGGATATCGAACGGAAATACAATCAGGGGTTGGTCGCTGAATATGATCTGATCCGGGCAGATGTTACTGTCAAGAATACAGAACCGAATGTTTTACAGGCTGAAAATGCACTGGTTTTAGCCAAATGGCAGTTGAAAGCACTGATGGCTGTAGATCTGGATCTGAATATTGATTGTGAGGGAGATCTGACTGATTACGAAGCAAATATGTACGCAGACTATATCAGTTCAGACATCAATCTAAATGAAAATTCGACATTGGTACAGATGGATATTCAGACTGACCAGTTGCAGGAAACCCTGAAATATCAGAAATATGCCTATCTACCGTCTCTTTCGTTGTCTACGAATTATAACTGGACTTCCATGAATGATAATTTCAAATTCAAAGATTATGTATGGAATCCCTATTCTATGGTAGGTGTAACTCTCTCTGTTCCTATTTTTTCCGGAGGAAGTAAATACAATACAATCCGCCAGACTCGTGTAAGTATCAATCAGATGAAATTGCAAAAAGAAGATACGGAACGCAATCTGGAGTTAGCTGTCAAACAGTACCGGGACAATATGGCCACCAACATTAAACAGTTGGAGGCTGCCCGTACAGCAGTGGCACAATCTGAACGCGGATATAACATTGCCCAGAAAAGATACGACACAGGTGCGGGAACACTACTCGAAGTCAATGATGCCGAACTCGCAATGACTCAGGCGAAACTGAACTTCAACCAGGCTATTTATGATTATATGGTAGCCAAAGCAGACCTGGATAAAACACTGGGGAGACAATTTTAATAACTAACTAATCAAAGAATAATAAATAAAATCATACGATAAGATGAAGACAAGTAAACTTTTGACAATATTGCCGTTGACAGCTTTGGCCATGCTGGCATCATGTTCAGGAGGTGAGAAACAGGAGACTGTTGAAGTGGTTGAGAAACCCCAGGTGAGAGTGGAGACTGTGCATACACAGGCTGTGGACCAGATCCAGGAATTTACGGCTACTGTTGAAGCCAATATTACCAATAATATAGCTCCTCAGATGGCGGGCATACGTATTAAAAAAGTATTTGTTGAAGTGGGCGACCATGTCAGACAGGGACAGAAATTAGCCGAAATGGATAATGCGAACCTTGTACAGGCTAAAATCCAGTTAGATAACCTCGAAGTAGAATTTAACCGTGTGGATGAACTATATAAGATCGGAGGAGCTTCCAAATCAGATTGGGATGCGAGAAAAACCTCTTTGGATGTAGCCCGTACCTCTTATGATAACTTAGTTGAAAATACGCAGTTAGTAAGCCCGATCAACGGTATTGTAACTGCCCGTAATTACGATAGTGGGGATGTATACGCCAGCACTCCTGTCTATGTGGTAGAACAAATCCAGCCGGTTAAACTGATCGTAAATGTATCGGAAGGTTATTTCACCCGTATTAAAAAAGGGGATGATGTAGATGTTCGTCTGGATGTTTATGGAGACGAAATATTCAAAGGTAAAATCCACCTGATCCATCCGACGATTGATGCTTCTACCCGTACATTCCCGATAGAGATCCGGATTGCCAACACCAATGAACGTATACGCCCGGGAATGTTCGCCCGCGTAACCATGAACTTCGGAACGTTCAACCATGTCGTTATTCCGGACCAGGCGATCGTTAAACAGACAGGTTCAGGCGAACGGTTTGTATATGCTTATGAAAACGGTAAAGCGGTGTTCCACTTAGTAGAATTAGGACGTCGTATGGGTAACCGGTATGAAGTTATTTCAGGCATCAACGACGGAGCCCAGGTACTTGTAACCGGACACAACCGTGTGAATAATGGAATGGAAGTAGAAATCGTTAAGTAAGAAAACAAGTAAGTTATGAGTTTATATTCAACCGCGGTAAAAAAACCTATCACTACCGCCCTCGTTTTCGTGGCTGTTGTGATCTTAGGTCTTTTTTCCCTAACCAGGCTATCTGTCGACTTATATCCAGACATTGAATCCAATATGATTCTTGTCATGACCGCCTATCAGGGGGCCAGTGGATCAGACATTGAAACGAACCTGACAAAACCTTTGGAAAACGTATTGAACAGTGTAAGTGATCTGAAAAATATCACTTCACAGTCCAAAGAGAACATATCAATCATCTCCCTGGAATTTGAATACGGGACAGACATTGATGTCGCGACGAATGATGTGCGCGACAAGTTGGACATGGTACAAAGCGACCTGCCGGATGAAGCCGGGAACCCGATCATCTTCAAATTCGGTACGGATGACATTCCGATCCTGATGTTGTATGTAAACGCGGAAGAGAGTTTGAATGGTCTGTACAAGATCTTAGATGACCGTGTAGCCAACCCGCTGGCCCGTATCAAGGGCGTGGGTGCCGTCTCTATCTCCGGGGTCCCCCAGCGTGAGATCCAGATCTATTGTGATCCTTACAAATTAGAAGCTTTCAACATCAGCATTGAAACGATCTCTGCGGTGATAGCACAAGAGAACCGTAATATTCCGGGTGGTAACATTGACATAGGTTCCAACACCTATGCGTTACGCGTAGAAGGTGAATTTGCAGATGCTTCCGAAATGATGAACCTGGTAGTAGGCCATTCCAACGGAAGAACCGTGTACCTACGTGATGTAGCGCGTGTAGAAGACACCGTGGAGGAACGTGCACAGGAAACCTATAATAACAGTACTAAAGGGGGGATGGTAATTATCCAGAAACAATCGGGAGCCAACTCTGTAAATATCTCTAAACTGGTAAAACAGAGACTTCCTGATATTCAGGCCAGTTTGCCTTCTGATGTTGAGTTAGGCATCATCGTTGATACCTCTACCAACATTTTGAATACGATTGACAGTTTGGTGGAAACCATTATGATTACATTCGCAATCGTTATGTTAGTGGTATTCATCTTCCTGAGACGCTGGAGAGCCACATTCATTATCATCCTGACTATTCCTATTTCATTGATCGCCGCATTTGCTTATTTGCTGGCATCCGGAAATACGTTGAATATTATCTCTCTGAGTTCGCTTTCTATTGCCATCGGTATGGTGGTGGATGATGCGATTGTAGTACTGGAAAACATTACCACCCATATTGAACGGGGTAGCCAGCCTAAACAGGCAGCCGTACACGCGACCAATGAGGTAGCAATTTCTGTTATTGCCTCTACTCTTACCATGTTGGCTGTGTTCCTTCCATTGACTATGGTTACCGGTCTGGCAGGTATTATGTTTGAGCAGTTAGGCTGGATCGTCAGTATCATTATGATCATTTCTACTGTGGGTGCATTGACATTAACTCCGATGCTTTGTTCACAGATGCTGCGGTTAGATCCTAAGAAGGGTAGATTATTCGTACTATTCTTTACACCGATTGAAAAAGCTCTGAATAAGCTGGATGTGAACTACAGCCGTTTTTTGGATTGGGCTGTCCGTCACCGGAAGACTGTGATATTCGGAGCTTTCCTGATCTTTGCCGGGTCTATGATGTTAGTTCCGACCATCAAAACAGAGTTCTTCCCTACGGCCGATAATGCCCGTATTGCGATCACTGTAGAATTACCAATTGGTACCCGACAGGAGATCACCCGTGACCTGGCTCTCCGGATCAATGACGAATTCATGGAAAAATATCCGGAGATCAATGTATTGAACTTCCGTGAAGGCCAGGCCGATACGGATAATACATTTGCCCAGTTGAGTGAGAATGGTTCCCATATTATCTCCATCAATATCAGTTTGTCGAGTGTAGGAGAACGGGAAAGAGGATTATTAGAGCTTTGTGATCTGATGCGTCAGGATCTGGATGCTTATCCGGAGATCAAAGAATACCAGGTACAAGCCGGTGGTGGCAGTGGTGGTATGAGTGGTGAGACTACGGTAGACGTAGAGATCTACGGACATGACTTTGCTACAACAGATGTTGTAGCTGCCGAACTGGCGAGACGGATGTTAACCATCAAAGGTTGTACGCAGGTAAATATCAGCCGCAAAGACTATGTTCCGGAATATCAGGTGGATTTCGACCGGGAGAAACTGGCATTACATGGATTGAATGTAAGTACGGCAGCAAACTATTTACGTAACCGCGTCAACGGTTCATTAGCTTCTTATTACCGTGAAGACGGAGAAGAATATGATATTCGTGTGCGTTATGCACCGGAATTCCGTCAGGCAGTAGATGACCTGGAAAACATCCTGATCTATACCCCTACCGGCGAAGGTATCCGTGTGCGTGACCTGGGAACAGTGGTTGAACGAATGACTCCTCCTACCATCGAACGTAAAAACCGTGAACGTGTAATTACTGTTTCCGGCGTAGTAGGGAGAGGCGCAGCATTAAGTGAAATCGTAGATGGCTCTATTGCCGAGATCCGTCAAATGGATCTTCCTTCTGATATTAGCTGGTCTATTGGTGGTACTTATGAAAACCAGCAGGACACTTTCCAGGAGTTAAGTATATTAATAGTACTGATCATCATTTTGGTATTTATCGTGATGGCTGCACAGTTTGAATCCTTAACAGACCCGTTTGTGATCATGTTCTCTGTTCCATTTGCTGTGACAGGGGTGATCTTAGGGTTGGTTATTACTCAAACTCCACTGGGTGTGATGGCATTTATCGGTCTGATCATGTTGATGGGTATTGTGGTGAAGAACGGTATTGTATTGATCGACTACACGATTCTGTGCCGTGAAAGAGGGATGAGTATTATTACTTCAGTCGTAACGGCAGGTAAATCCCGTCTCCGTCCGGTTTTAATGACCACCATGACTACCGTATTAGGTATGTTACCGATGGCATTAGGAACAGGAGAAGGATCGGAAGTATGGCGCTCTATGGGTATGACTGTTGCTTTTGGTCTTGGTT
>Ga0192262_1008_pt1 | contig 51782 bp, 39 predicted proteins | sample Koala_Koa23_H3_FD_131285 | JGI IMG/M metagenome (GOLD analysis project Ga0192262, IMG submission 131285) | Enriched cells from koala feces incubated with labeled cellulose particles, San Francisco Zoo, California, United States - Koala_Koa2-3_H3 ... | reverse complement strand
ATTTGGCATTCGACTACTATGCTGCGCCTACAGCGCGTAATGGGTTGGTCTCACATACACCCGGCGATGCCGGGGCCTAATATATGATAGGCCTACGGCCTGTAAGAGTTCTGTGTAAACGGTAGGACTTCTTTTTTATTCAAAAAATAAAGTGATAAAAATTATATATAGTCATTTACCTGATAGCAAAAATCTTCCCAACATGACTGGGCGTTGCCCTGAACTAATATATGCTGTTCCTCCGGAACTTAACACCTTCTACCCACTGCTGAGTCCGGGGCCTTACGGGCAACCGGGGTTTTCCGCACGGGGAGTTGGAAAAGCCCGCAGGGCGAGATGCGGTTTTCCCTATGGGCGGCACTGTCTCGCCCTGCGGAAAACGACAACGGAAAGTAGGGGATTTGAGTTTTCTGCCGTAGGAAAAGTCAAAGGGGGATCAAGGGGAAGACGGGTCAGGGTTCCCCTAAATGGTTGACTAAGATCCTGACCTGGGAGGTGGTTAGAATCCGATTCCCTTTTTTCCATCCGGCTTTTTGCAGGGCGTGTGTCAGTTCAGGAGCGAAATCCACCCATCGTCTTAATCGTTTGGAGGCAGCTTCCGGACGGATGTCCGGGCTATATAACAGTCCCAGTTCCTGCCAGCTATAACTCCGGATCTGAAAGGTTTGCTGTGTGGTCATAAACATGTAGTTTTTCTTATAAATATATTAATAATCAGCTATATATCCAAATTTTTGAGTGTGTTATCCGGAGAGAAATTCTATATTTATTTCACTTTATCTGACACTGGCGGACACAGGAGGATGAGGCCCCGGGATGGGGTTGTATCTTTGTTTTGTTACTTAAATCAATGGTATTATGGCGTTAAAAGTTCATGCTGTTAAAAGAAAAATTCCCGGTGGAGAAAATGCCGGAAAAGAGATGTATTTCGGACAGGTTCGTCTGAATGAATGTGTGCCGCTGGAAAAGTTCAGTGAGAAAGTTTCTTCTAATACGACTGCTACTCCGGCGGATGTGGATGCGGTGCTCAATGGACTGGTCATGGTGTTGTCGGAAAACTTAGACAACGGGAACACGATCGACCTGGGGGATGTAGGATCTATGCGTCTGACGGCAGGCAGTAGCGGTGCGGACACGGAGGAGAAATTTCATTGCCGGATGATGCGTAAACCCCGCATTGTTTTTACTCCGGGTAAAAGACTGAAATCGGTGGTGAAGGAGGTAAAGTTCGAGCGTCTGCCGGTTCGGGTGAAGGAGGTTCCGGAGGATTGCCAGCAGCCGCATGCGATTTGATCTTTCTTTTTCCCTGATGAAAAAGAAACAAAAAATCAAGGCTTCACTGCTTAGGCTACCTGCGGGCTGTCGTTCGTGGAAAGATCCGGAAACCCGCTGCACTCAGACAACGGATCTTTCCGGGCGCTCCCTATCGCCCTCCGGCTGGACGCCCATTCGCTGAGGCCGGAGGGAAAGAGGGGAATAGAATTCTTCTGAGGAGCTACTCTTTACACACCTTTTTACAGGCCGTAGGCCTATTATATGTTAGTCCCCGGCATCGCCGGGGTGTATGTGATAACCCACCCATTACGCGCTGTAGGCGCAGCATAGTAGTCGAATTCCAAATGACAGGTAGAATAACGGGGATGGTTCTGACTATACTGCACCTACGGTGCGCAATTTTTTTGATTATCAACCGAATCGAACCCCGGCGATGCCGCAGGGCTGTTAAATTCTCTTGTAAATGTTTTATATGTTGACATGCTACCCTGCAAGGGTACCAGCAACAGCCCAGGGCTGAGCGAAGCGAGCCCCTGGGTTGTAAAGTAGTATGATTCAACCCTGTAATGGGTTGCATATTTATTATTGACTTATTGACAGAGAGTGAAACCCTTACAGGGTTATTGTTTTGGTAACCTTACCCAGGGATTCGCTTCGCTCAGCCCTGGGCTATTGCTGGTACCCTTGCAGGGTAGAATAGTCAGCATATAAGATGTTTGCAAGAGAATTTAACAGCCCTGCCGCGCAGGCGGGGGCCTGACATATAATAGGCCTACGGCCTGTAAAAAGATATGTATAAATGGTGGGGGCGATGTCTGGTTTAATATATATTATCTCTATGGGATGTAAGAAAAGAGGTGTGTGCAGAGTAATTTAAAAGGAGAACCGAAAGCCGGATTCTCCTGGCTGGTGCGGATCACCGGATCAATCCTGGCCAGAAGATTTTTTATACAAATAGAGAAATCTTCCGGCCAGGACTAATCACCGGGTCTGTGCCGGTCTATAGTTGTTAAACTTTTAAATTTTAGAATTATGTCATTAGCAGTGGTTACTGTAAAGAGAAAAATTCTGGCCGGGGAAGAGGCTGGCCGGGAAAAATGGTTCGGACAGGTGCGTTCGGGAACCAATATTCCGTTTGAGAAATTATGCCGTCAGATCACTCATCATTGTACGGCTACCTATGCGGATGTGTCAGGTGTGATGAAGGAGATCCTTAACTGTATGGCAGATATTTTGGAGGATGGTTCCAGTTTACAGTTGGGAAGAGTGGGAAATCTTCGTTTGTCTGCCGGAAGCCATGGGGTGGAAGAAGAGTCGGATTTTACTCTGCGCCAGATGAAGAGACCCCGGGTTGTTTTTTCACCCGGTAAAGTCTTGCGCACGATGTTGGAGCAGGTAAAATTCCGGAAAGAGAAAGTCAAAGTGGTAGAGAAAGAAATTCCGTGTGATTTGCCACATGCGATTTGATTCTCTTTTTCCCCTCCGGCTTAACACCCATCCCCTGAGACCGGAGGGGAATTGTAGCTTAGCTAGCACAGATTAGAAATCAGCGTTGATCGGAAGATCTGTAACTACCCCAAAGGGGTACCATCAATAGCCCAGGGATGAGCCATAGGCGATTCCCTGGGTAGGACGGTCCCATGTCAACCCTGAATGGGTTGCATCCAGCGTAGCAGGGAAATGAAACCTTTACAAGGTTATAAAATAATGAACCTTACCCAGGGGCTCGCTTCGCTCGGCCCTGGGCTATTGTTGAAACCCCTTTGGGGTATTTACGGATCTTCCGGCCAACACGGGTTTGAAATTCTGTGCCAGCAGGTCAATCAAATGAATAAATGGATACGATTATGAAAAAACAGAGTTATATGGAGAAGTGTCTTCCTTTGGCGGAGGAGGCCGGGAAGGTGTTTGGGATCAATCCGGTGGTGATCCTGGCACAGGGAGCACTGGAAAGTGGATGGGGGACCAGTACGCTGGCTACCCGCTATCATAGCTATTTTGGGGTAACCGGTTCGGGAACGGCCAATGATTATTGGGATGGTCAGCGGGTGTGGCTGGGTAAGAACTCCCTTCATTTCCGGACCTATTCCGAGCCGCTGAACAGCTTCCTCGATTATGCGCGTTTGCTTCGCTCCCGCTATCCGAATGCTGCGAATGTAAGCGATTCCCCGGAGGAGTTTGCCCGGGCGATCTCGTATAGTGCATACATCAGTGAGGTAAATGGGGATGACCGGGAAGCCTATTGCAAGTCCCTGATCTCTATTTGCCGGACGATTAGTAAAATGAAGGAGTCATTATTCGCTTCGATTAAAAATGAAGGAATGTAAGAGTTCCAGGTTCAGGAGTTCAAGGTTTAAAAATGTCAGGTTCAGGATTTTTTTATTGAACTCCCTGAACGTTGAACTCATTCATTTCCTTTGTCTTAAAAATATTCAATATGAAAAAGCTTGAGTCATTTTTATCTTTTCTATTGGCGGTTGCAAATCTGTTTGTATCACGGTGGAAGAAAGTTCCCCCTTGCCGCCCTTGTCCTTATCCTGACCGGAATTGTCCTCCTACTGTGGATGGCCGGGATGATCCATGGTGTTGTGATGAGGAAATTACCGGGGTTCCTTGTTGACATAGGATGACCCGCTCTTCCGGGGAATGAATGTCCCCCGGAAGAGCTTTTTCTCGTTTGCCCTATCCGGTTGTTTATATACTCATCCTGACAGCAAACAAAATAAAACTTATTAAAATGTACTTCATCATTTTTTCCGTTTGAGTGTCTTGTAAATATTATTTATAAAGTCTGTGTATCGTTCTTACTCTCTCCTAAATCTATTGTATGCAATATGAATATTTTCTTTAGATCTATATTATATTGCATACTATATTCATCTAATATGTCAATGATTTCTTCCGTTATAGAGAGTTCTTCATTTATAATATGGATAGTCGATAACATTTGTTTTGTTTCCTGTTTGTATAGAATAAAAGGAATCATAAAGGAAATAAACGATTGTATTCTTTCAGGGAGCAAATTTGAAATTAGAATGGGAGAAGAATAACCTACTTTATCAAACATAAGATATGATGAATGCGAAATAAAAACTCCATCTATAAGAGTGTGTGCAAAATAAATATTATTTTTAATAGATATGATATTATTAAATTTAGTTTGACTAAAGTTGCAAGTGTAAAAATGAATATTATCGAATGTGCAATGAAAAAAATTACAATTATAGAAACTTACCTTTGAAAAATAAATATTTTTTAGATAAGAATATGAGAAATCAATATTTTGTTTATGGAATTCAATAATCCTGGAATAATTCTCATTTCTCATATCTAATCCTTTAAAAAGACTTCCTTTCCATAAACTTGGATCTTGTATATAATTTGAGGTCTCTAATAAAAAAAGAAGAGAATTAACATTTATATTGAAGTCTCTATTGTATAAATGGGGTTCATTTGGAGTTTCGATATGATTATATAATTCATTACCTGTTAATAAAGCAATCCATTTGTCCGTATAGTCTGCCATCTGATTTACAGATATATTGTATAATAGATTTACTTCTTTTTTATACAATGAGCTTTTAGGGGTGGTTTGTCCGGTCAGAAAAAAATTAGGAGACTCAATAATTTTCTTTGAGAGATCAAGAATCTTATTTATTTTTTCCTGATCCATGTACCAATTCTCTAAAGTTTCTCTCGGATACTCTGTACTACTTGGTGCAAAATGACAATTTCTATACCAATCGTAGTGCATAGCAGGAGAAAACAGGAAATTGTTTTTGGAGATAGCAATGGATGAGAGGAAAGGAAAAAGTAGTTTTCTTTTTTCTATCACTTCCGGTGTAGGATCGGGAATGGCCGTTTCCCGTAATAACTGAAGTAAACTTTTTAAGAACATAATGGTTTGTTCAGTTGGCTTTCCTAAAGATAACCGGGCACGTGCTTCGTCTACATCCGGATTTTCGTCTAAAGCAAACTTGATGAATATTTTCAGATAATACTCAGCTAACAGGATTTCTGCGAATGATTGATGTTGAAAATGCAGCGTGTTGTTGTTTTCTCCAAAATAGGAATGAGACAGGAACTGGATATCCGTTGCACCTTTATTTGCGTAGTCCTGTAAAATCTCTTTGTCGGATTTATTTTTATCATATTTACTTTCTCCATCCAAAAGCCTGCATAGATCAGCCTTTTTTAAAGAACCCTGATTTCCGTTGTGTCTTTCGTACATCCACAGAGCTGCCGTTGCATGGAGCAGATTCCGGAATTCGAATTCTTCCTGCAGGCTGATCTTATAATGCGGGTCATTGATGTGTTTGGCCTCTTTGGTCAATAAATTGAGGAAAGAAAGATAAATACCAATTTTTCCTACAGAAAGGAAATCAATATTATTGAGGATTAACTGATAGATCATATAAGCGAAAATGGGTCGTCGAAGTTCACTGACCTGTAGGGTGCCATTTTCCAAAAGTTGCTGATATATATCTGTTTTCTTTTGGGATTGTATGTCTTTATAAATCTGATCCACAAAATCTACCAGTTTTGATTTTTCGTGAGGAGCCTTCTTTTTTAGTGTATCATACAACCAATTATTAAACTGGTCCTTTTTGAATCCATATAAAGAGATATAATGTGGGATCTCCCGTTCTTCTTCTTTCAGGCAATAAGGTTTATGAATATGGATCACCTCTTTCAATCCATCGGAAAAGGGACGTGAAGTAATAATCAACCGGTTTGTCCGATATAGTTCCCGGTTGAGATTCTGTATTTGTTTGACGGAACTGATCACCGCCTGGATGGAAGCCTGGTTAAGTTCCCCACTTTCATCCAGGGAGTCTATCAGGAAGACATATTTTTTGTTCCTGAATTTGTCAGAATTAATATTGATACCATATTCTGTGAGCAGGTAATCATTGATCACTCCTAAATGATCTGTATTCAGATATTGTTTAAAATTGCGCAGATTGAAATAGATTGGAAAGAATCCTTCCTTTTCTTCTGCATATTTCTGAGCTAATTTAGCTGCATAGGTTTTCATGAATACAGATTTCCCTTTTCCGAAATCTGCAATAATAAACAGGATTTTTTCCAGATGGTTTTGAGGATCTATACTAAAATATTCTTCAATCAGATCTTCGACTGATTTTAAATTGTTTTCAATTTCTTCAATTTTTTCATGATCGATATATTCCTCCCCAATATGACTATCTACCGGCTTCCAGCTTCCGTAAGTTGTCTCATATTTTAAGTTCTCGTTTTTTCAAAACCGATCTGTTTTAACCGGAAAGTATCTAACAGAAGTCTTGTCTCTTTTTCTTCCAATAATTGTTCTTGGATCTCCTCTATGTGTGTTTGATAGTCTTCTCCAAAAGTATTTTTAATTTCCTCTTCAATATTGGTATTAAAATCCTGTTTGAATGTAGAAATAGCAGCAGTCTCTATGTTGAGCTTCTCTAATATGTGAATGTAGTTCTCTTTTACAGTGAGAATGATGGGATGATAGACAGGTTGAAAAACCAAAAACAGATTGTTTTTATCTATGTTTTTATAGGAACTGACCGTTGTTTCTTCAAAAACCCGGATGATCTCTTCAGGTGTATGATTCGATTTAATTTGATCTTCCAGTTTTTCCATGGACTTAGAAGCCTGGTTATAGGCAGCCTTTAAATAAGTCGCACTACCCAAATTTGCTAATTTTTCCTGTGATAGCTGATCAAAATAGCGGTCGATAAATGGTTTACTGAGTATTTTTAAGATAAGACCTGTGGTACCTGTGGCATTCGATACTATATCCTGTGCATTATCATCAAAATACTGTTTTATCCACAAAGCGGCATTATTGAAAATCAGATTGGTACTTTCTCCTAACCGGACGCATGTTAATTTATTCATATTTATGAAATTTTTTATACAAAAAAAGAAATTTCAGTGAAAGATTGGTCTGTTTTTTTATAATTTTTCCCTCTGGTTTCTTTTCTCCGGCTAAAAGGAAAATGTCTGTGAACGTTTTATTCCACTGGAATTTTAAAACGTTCACAGACATTTGTATTACCATATTCCTGCGGGGTATAAGAAAAGATACATGTAGAGAACAGCTCGCAAGATAGTTCGGTTACTTCCAATCCACTAAGGAGGATTTGAAATAGTTCCAGTGGGCGGTTTCCCATAGGAGAGGGTGGGAGCTGAGGCGGGTTCTGTATTCTTCCCAGCTTGTGTCTTCGACTTTGGACCAGCCCTTTTCTGCTACGCCTGCGAGGCGGGGCATCAGCATGAACTGGAGTTCCCGGAAGCTGCTGATGGTTTCACACCAGATCGCGGCTTCAATGCCTCCTATGTTTTGGGAAGGATCCAGTAACGGATTGAAGGTGGAGGGGTTCCAGTCGTACATCTGTTCGATGGTTTGTTTCGGATAGGCGGGCATGCCCAGCCGTTCCTGTTCGTCTGCCTGCGCGGGATCCGTACTGGGCTCCAGATAGCGATGATCCAGATAGACATAGGTGCTGGGAGAGACAATGGCTCTTGCTTTCCGGGAGATGCCGCTTTCCACGTCTTCGGCTGCTTTGGAGAACATTTCCATCAATAGTTTCATGACTTCCGGGGACAAACCGGCACTTTCTCCGTCTCCTGCTATTTCCATATTCCCTTTGAAATAGATCCAGTGCTGAAACAGGTCTCCTGCCGTGATGTCTGCCCGGCATACTTCCTGCCAGCCGACCATTTTCTTTCCGTTGTCGAGTACAAACTGACGGGTTTGATTGACAAAGCGAATGAACTTATCTTCGGATAGGCCCAGTGTCTCATCTCCTCCGATGTGAATATAACTTCCCGGGGTGAGGGCAGCCACTTCGGTGATCACATCTTTCACCAATTGCATGGTGTAGGGATCATCTGCATCCAGCGCGCCCAGGGCCTGTCCTGAAAGATTCAGATCTACATTTAGTTGGACTGCGTCTTTGAGTCCGGGATAAGAGGCAAACAGGGCGGCGGCATGTCCGGGTATGTCTATTTCCGGAACAATCGTGATGAAGCGCCCGGCTGCATATTGGACCAACTCTTTAAATTGTTGCTGTGTGTAGTAGCCGGCAGGTTTGCCTTCATTAGGCATTTGGCTGCCGATTTCGGTCAGTTTGGGATATTTGTTGATCTCGATCCGCCATCCCTGGTTGTCGGTCAGGTGGATATGCAGGACATTCATTTTGTAGAGGGCCAGCATATCAATCACCTGTTTCACCTCTTCGGGGGTAAAGAAACAACGGGACACGTCGAGTGAGAGGCCACGCCAGGCGAAACGGGGACTGTCTTTTACCTCCAGCACAGGCAGGTAAATGGGTTCTCCTTTGGCGGACCGGTTTCCGGCGGCTAATTGTTTCAGCGAGGTGGTGCCCCGGTAGATCCCTTCGGGGGTAGTAGCCTGTAGGCGGATCTGTTTTTTCTGTATGGAGAGGCTGTATTGTTCATCCGCCGGGTTGCCGTCTTTCGGACTGGCACCCCATATCGCCAGCAGATCTTTTAATCCGGAGATCTCCGGCGTCAGTTCAAGATGGATTTTTCCCCGGCCGGAGGGCGAGGAAGGAATCGAAAGTGTCCATCCGGTTAAGTCACGGATATAAGCGGCGAGGTCTTCTGCTACTTCTTTTAAAGAGGGGTCGGAGTAGGAGATATCACTTTTTTGATTCAGGGTGAACACCTGTTCTCCGGTTTTTACGGAGGTAGGTGCGGGGATCAGGTTCACACTTCTTTCACCCACTTCAGGAGGTGAACAGGACAAAAAGGTAAACCAGCCGCATGCACAGAGGCAGGCAAAGGTGGATGTGATTTTTTTCATGGTTATTCTATCTTAAAATTGAAGCTGTTAAGATAGGAAGAATGAACATAAAAAAGAAATTATCCGGCTAATTTCAGGGCATAAAAAAAGCGTCAAAGATATTTCTTTAACGCTTGGTGACCGCGACAGGATTCAAACCTGTAACCGGCTGATCCGTAGTCAGCTACTCTATTCAGTTGAGCTACGCGGCCCTGCAATTAAGTGTTCTGTTTTTTTAATGGTGACCGCGACAGGATTCAAACCTGTAACCGGCTGATCCGTAGTCAGCTACTCTATTCAGTTGAGCTACGCGGCCATTCTTTCTTAATTGCGAGTGCAAAGATATGTGTTTTCTTTAAAACTCCAAAGAATTTGCCTGACTTTTTCTGAATTAATCAAGCATCCGGGGGTTAAATATCAGGTAACCAATGTTTATCCCGAAATTAAAGTTCTTGCTGGGATGGCTGTATCCGTTCCCATAGACTCCTATGGAGGCGAAGGGTAATTGCAGGACCAGGGAGAGTTCTCCCATATATTGGAAGGAATTCAGGAATTTTCCATAGTAGGGAGCGGCCGTATAGACGGGTGTCTCTACGACGGATGCTTTGATCTCATACAAAGGATTAAAACAATACAGATCGGCGCGCAGGTGCAGGAGCCGGCTTATTTTGAAAATAGGGGTTACTCCTCCGGCAAAATACTGGTTGGCCCGGAAGGCTTCGTTAAATACGATCTGGCTATGGGGCGTCGGTGTGAAAGCCGGTGCCTGGAGGACAGAGGCGGTGTAATTGTTCATCAGGTTTTTACTGGAAATAACCATTTCTAACAGGTAGCCTAAATTGAACCGGCTACTTATCGGGTGATAGCTTTGCCAGTGTCCTTTCATCTGAAGCCAGCTATGCGTTTCTTCCCGGAACGTGTTATCGGTGTAAGTGCTTCCCGGTTTATACCGCTCTTTTCCGGTCGCATACTGGGCTGTCAGGTATTGCATGCGTCCGTCAATGGGATATTGTTTGGCATCGAGTGAGTTTCGTTCGATATTCAATGTGCCGACCAACAGGTCATAGGTACTCCGGTCAAAATAGGCGTTTGTAATGGAGGTGGATGTCCTTTGCAGATAGTGATCGGTCAATCTGCCGTAGGCCATACCGATCTCTGCTTTGGCCCGGTTGAGGAAGGGGAATCCTAATTTCAGCCGGAGGTACAGTTCCCTTTGTTTAATGAAAGCCGGTACGAGGTCTTCATAGAACAGGGATTGGCTCTGCTGGTATTTTTTGTTGGAGAAGACTCCATCCACATTGATGTAGGTTGGGATACGGGTTTGCAGATAGAAGCGGCTGTTCAGCAATACTCCGTCAAATGAGTTTCCTACCTGGAAATTGGCGTTCAGGTCTGTGGCAAATTGGGAAAGTGCCTGGTAGCCTAACCCTAAAAAGAGTTGGTTTGCCTGGTGGGAAGAGATATTTCCTCCGAAGCCGATGGTGATCTCTTCCTTCATTTTAACATCGAGATAGAGGTCAAATTTCCGTTCCCGGCGATTATAGACCGCATGGGGCATGATTTCCCGTATTTTGGAGTAGGTGAGCATTTTGAAGTAGGCCCGTTTAAACTCTTCCATTGAGAATTCTCCGTTGATATCCCGGTGTAGCTGGGCTTCGATGTATCTTTCCTGTGCTTCATTCACCCCGGTGATATAGATGTTCTGGAAAATAAGTGGGGGTAATCCTTCTTTGTAATTCTTTCTCCTTTCATTCACCTCTTCCCGGGTGACTTCCCGGGGAACCCGTTGTTTCAGGGAATCGATCAGGGAAAGTGTCCTCCTGTAGCCGATATTCATTAATTCTTCCGCCCGTTGAAAGTCTAACAGGGAGACATTGGGAAAACTGAATTTAAGCATCATCCCTTCCTCTTCCGGCACCTCGTATTCTGTTTTCTGCATGATCATGGTTTCAAGTTGGTTGTAGGGATTGGCAGAAGGTTTGACCTCTGTTCCTGCCACGGCTGATCCGAAAATGAAATCCGGATGGAAGGATTCGACCATGGGTGTCACGGGGAAATTATCGTAGATCCCACCATCAAACAGGGGTACACTGTCCCGCCAGAGGGGATTAAATACAAACGGGAAAGTCATGGAGATCCGGATGGCGTCTCCCAGGTCGCCGTTTTTAAAGATGATGGGTTTTTTATTATAGATGTCTGATCCGACTGTCCGGAAAGGAACAAACAGGTTGTCAAAATTCCAGCCGGCCTTGGCGGATGCCGGAGCAAATAATCCCATGAACGCCTGGTTCATCTGGATGGGATTGATCAGGCTCCGGGGTAAAATATTGGTCCGGATCTGCAAACTATCTGAAATATCAATGGAAAAATGGGCAATTTCCGGGGTTGGATCCGGCTTCTTGAAATAATAAATATATTCATTTTCAACCGTCCCGGTTTGCCAGTAGCCAAACTCATCCGACAGGATCAGTTCCAGCATCTCTTCCGGGGTATATCCGATGGCATAGAGCCCACCGATAACCGCACCGATTGAAGTACCTGTAATATAATCAATGGGAACGTTGTTTTCTTCGAGGGCTTTGATCACTCCAATGTGAGCAGCCCCTTTTGCTCCCCCACCGCTTAACACCAGGCCTACCCGCTGGGCGCACAGGCTTTGAAGAGTAAAGAGTAACAGGAGGGTAAGAGCAAAACTATTTTTCATATGCGATCATGAGCGTTAATAGATATCAAAAATAACTGGTTTTTCTTATACAACAACTGAACTCTCCGGATTTTTACCGGGAATTTGTGAATAGAGAGTAAATATTGTGAAAGGAAAGTTATTTCATGACTGTTTGAGGGCGTTTAGAAAATAAGTAGGGGATAGATAAAACGTATCTATTTTTTAGTATGCGGGACTTTCGGGTTCATATAATACATTTTTTTTAATACAGGATACAACAAACTAACTACTTCTTCGTGGGTGTAGTAGGCCTGGATCAGCATATGAAGTTCCCTGGCTTTCAGTCGGTGGAATTTTTCACTGTGAAGCCCATTCTGTAAATGATAGATCATCTGTTCCACAAAAGTGATAATCATTTTTTTCACAGGAATGGGTGTAAACTGATAGACCATCTGTTTGCAATGGTGATAATAGTTCCGGTAGGTTTCACTTTCCGGGGTGTTATTGATCAGGTCAAAACGGGAGAAAAGCAGCGTGGCCTTTTCCGGAGCGGAGATCGTTATTACTCTGTTTTCAGACAGGAGAATACATTCACCCGCTTTCATTTCAACAGGTGGAAATCCTTCACTGCGGATCTGCGATACACCTTCCTGCGTGAATAATAGTTGAGGGGAAAAAGTAAAGTTTTCCTTTTCTTTTTTCCCTTTAAATTCCATCCAATGGAAGCCCGGTCCCTCCTTTGTTTTCTTTTGAGAGGAAGGTAGTTTTTCTTCCATATAAAATATATTTTCCATATTATAGTAATGATTAAAAAATCACTGTTTTTTATATTTTATTAAGTATATACACAGTGTGGTTTTTTTATTTAAATGAATTATATGTTTTGGTAGGCACAAAGGTATAATATTTTCAAGATTAAATACTTCTTATATTATTATTTTTGATTGTATTCATAGAGAGTTATACGGAAAAATATCTACCTTTGCCATCACCTATAATATAGTAAAAAAGTAAATTAAAACTAAAACAACCTTTTTCAAAACTGTTCCCATTCCGGTTAATGGAAAACTAACAAATAGCATTAAAAATGAAAAGGCTTGTTTATTGGAAAAAATTTATCTCCAGTCAGAAATATAAGAATGATACAAAAAAGGATTTAATCTCTATCAGGCTGAGAACCATGCTTTATATGAGGAAAAATCTACGGACGAGAATCATCTTTTATTTGTAATGGAAGGAAAAATGACCATCAGATGTAATCAATATTCTACCAGAGAAGTTCTTTATAATCAATGTATATTAATTCCTAAATCTGCTTCAGTAGAGATGATTTCCATCGGGAAATGCAAATTTATTGATTTTATCTTTGATGAATTGAATAATATTTATGAATGGGATATTTTTGAGAAATGTAACCCCTATTATAAGGAGGTGGCATATGATTTCAGACCTGTTGCAGTGTGTCCTCCTGTGAGTCGTTTCCTGGACCAATTAGAATACTATTTCAGGCATGGCCTGGATTGTGAACCTTTCCAGAAGCTAAAAGAACGGGAATTATTTTTTCTCCTGACCAGTTACTATTCCCGGGAAGAACTGGCCTACCTATTATATCCTTTGTTGGGTGAACCGAATTTTAAGAACCTGATCCTCAAACATTATAAGCATATCAATTCCGTCGCTGAGCTGGCTGTCATAGCCGGTATGAGCCGTACGATCTTTGATAATAAGTTCAAAGAGGTATTTGGCATGTCTGCACGGAAGTGGATCCTACAGGAGACGGCTAAGCAGGTCCGTTTCCGGGCTAAGCAGCCAAACGTTACCATTACTGACCTGATGGATGAATTTAAATTTAATTCTGCTACTCATTTTAATCGTTTTTGCAAACAATATTTTGATTGTACTCCCGGTGAACTGATCCGAAGATCCCGAAATAGATAAATCCGGCCAAAAAACACCTTTCCATTGAAAATGTAAATAAATACGTGAATTGTGGAAATTTGTTTTCGCCAAAACCATTTTCCTTTGTAACTAATAATAAAATGAATTGATCAGCTCATTTATATAATTCCTCCTTATGTAAAAAAGAAGGTACTTGATTTTAATATAAGAATGGGATTAGTGTTTTTTTAGTTACTTATTTTACTTATTTACTATTAGGGAATGTATTTATTTTGAAAACAATGTGGAATGAAAAAACTTTACTTACTACTTATGGTAGGTGTCTTTCATCTGTGTACTCTTAACGGACAAACTGTAGCGGTTAAAACGAATCTTTTATATGACCTGACTACAACAATTAACCTGGAAGGAGAGGTGAAAATAGCGCCTGGATGGACATTGGGACTTTCGGGAAACTACAATCCATGGAACTTTTCCAATGATAAAAAGATCAAACACTGGCTCATCCAACCAGAGGTCCGTTACTGGTTATGTGAAAGTTTTGCCGGACATTTTTTTGGAGCCCACCTGCATTACGGAGAATATAATGTGGGGAATATCTTAGGAATAAAAGGATACCGTTATGATGGAAATTTATATGGTGCAGGTCTTTCCTATGGCTACCAATGGCTGCTCAATAAGCGCTGGAGCATAGAGGGAACTTTAGGAGTCGGATTTGCCCATCTGGATCGTGAAAAATTCACTTGCGGTGCCTGTGGTGAAAAACTAAATGAAAGAACTAAAAATTATATTGGCCCGACCCGGGCAGCAATCAGCTTAATCTATATAATTAAGTAAATAACATCGTATTGGTTATATGAAACAACGTACATACGCTATAAATTTATTTATAGTGAGCATACTCTTTTGTGTCCAAAATCCGGCATTTGCACAGACTGCGTTCAATGGACAGATCCGGTTTCAGCCTTATGAGCTGAAACAACAGGGAGACTCTTTGTACCTGCATATGGATGTGGTAATCAGGAATTTCCGGATAGAGAAAGACCGCTCCCTGTCCTTGATCCCGGTTCTAACCACGGATAGCCGGGAGGTCCGGTATCCGGAGATCCTGATCAATGGGAGCGTGCGACATAAGATATATGAGCGGCAGAAGGCTTTGCATCTAATCCGGGAAGAGAGCTACCACGTCCTGAGATCAGATCCGCAGCAACCATTTACACTACCCTATCAAATAACCATCCCTTATGAAGAGTGGATGGCGGATGCACGGTTAGATCTGCAGGAAGAACTATGTGGATGCGGGAGCTACACCCACCAGATCTCGATTGAACATTTAATGAACCGGGTCACCCTCGAAAAGCGTCCTTTCTATGAAGTCCGGCCTTTGGTTGCCTATATCAAACCTCCGGTGGAAACGGTGAAGACAAGAAGCGAGCAGCAGGAGGCTTATCTGGATTTCCCGGTCGGACAAACCCGGATCCTTCCGGATTTCGGGAACAATCCGGTGGAGTTGGCGAAGATCGAACGGATGATCGCTGATCTGAGGAATGAACATAATCTGACTGTGGACCAGGTGAGTATCACCGGCTATGCTTCTCCTGAAGGGAGTGTGGCACTGAATGACCGCTTAGCTCAGGGGCGTGCGGAAGCCTTGAAAAACTACCTGGCCGGCCGTTCCGGATTCCCGGCTCATATCTACCGGATCGAACGGGGTGGCGAGGACTGGGCCGGATTGGAGAAACTATTGGAAAGTTCTTCTTTTCCTTACCGGCATGAGATGATTTCAATCCTTCAATCCACTTATTATTCGGATGAGCGGAAGCGGAAACTGCAGGCCTTAGACAACGGGCGTCCTTACCGGGAGATCTTACAATAGTTGTATCCCCGTTTACGGAGGGTTGTGAGCCGGGTGGACTTTACTGTCAGAGGATTTAACACGGAGGAAGCAACGGTGATCATTCGTAAAACTCCGCAGTTGCTGAGCCTGGAAGAGATGTTCATGGTTGCGGGGACCTATCCCAAGGAGAGCCGGGAGTTCGCCGATGTCTTTGAAACGGCTGTGCGGTTGTTCCCGGAAGATCCGGTGGCTAATCACAATGCGGCAGCAACCGCTTTGCTGATGAAAGATCTGCAACAGGCTGAAAATTATCTGGAGAAGACCTCACCAAATACATCTGAGTATATGAATAACAAAGGCGTTTTGCATCTCCTGTCCGGACAGTATGAACAAGCCGGGGAGTTTTTCAAAGAAGCCGCGCGCCGGGGAGTGCCGGAAGCGAATCATAATCTGGAAGAGTTAAAGAAAAAAATGGAATCGGAAGAATAGAAAGAAATGATTCATAAGAGAGAATATACTAATCGTAAAGTAATTGATTTATTAACTTAAATGAAAATGAAAATGAGAATTAAAAGTAACTGGAAGTATGTAATGATGGCCGCAGCCGTTGCGATCGGCACGACAAGTTGTAAGGATGACGAAGTGGGGGATCAGGGTTCAGGTCCGGAAGAGGACACTGCTTACATGACCCTTACGTTTACCCAGCCTAAATCGTATGCCTATAATCCAGGAGCAGACGGTAACACAGCCGGCATGGTTACGGCTGAGGAAGTAGAGGTGAAAAATGCATATGTATTTTTCTTATCCTCGGGAACATTAAAAGCAGTGGCGGCAGAATCTGCTCCCCAACAGGACCAGACAGATGACAATGTGTGGACTGCCAGTTTCAAAGCGACTACAGGAACACAGACGCTGTTTGTGGGGCTGAACCTTTCCGCAGCGCTGAAAGATGCGATTGAGGCGGGTGGTGTCTACAACACGAATGACTTAGCCACGCTGGCAGGTATCTACGGATTGGCTGATAACACGAATGGTTTCGCGATGTTCAGTGAGTTTGAACAAACAGAAACGATCGTTCCGAATCCAAGCAATGATCCGGCGATCAACAAATTCCAGGTGAATGTTACCCGTCTGGTAGCAAAGGTCTATGTGGAAGAAAGTGATGATCTGGAAAAAGCGAATATTTCCAATGTGACTTTCCGGGAACTGAGATTCGCGATGGGACAGATGAACAGTAAAATTTATGCTTTACAATTCCGGAATAATTCTAATTTCATAGAAGACCCGAACTTTGATGCGACGATTCAGGATTTCGGAACTGTAGGGGGAGTGAATGTCGGGGAAAATGTGCATTACTATACTGATTTTATCAGCGAGTTCCGCCCGAACGGGTATAAAGTAGATCCTATTGACCATAGTGTCTTCCGGCCGGTAGGAAAAGATGGTGAGATAACAGGAAACAAAAATGTGAAGTATGTTCCGGAAAACACCTCTAAAAACCAGTACAGAGGGGAGCTGACCTATGCCTGTGTCCGTGCGGAATTCATTCCTTTGCAATTTGCCTCTTATGACAAAACATTGCCGAATGTGGAAGACAGACTGACCATTACAGATAATCCGGCTCCAACGACTCATACGTCTGATACTTATTATGTGATCCGTACCAAATCAGGTCTTTATATGTATTTTACGGATGAAGATGAGGCGGCGGATTATTTCGCGGATAATTCAACGACCTGCTATGCTCCGGAAGAATATGAAGATGGATATTGCTACTACTATGTGTTGTTCAATAAGAAAAATAGTGTTTCAGGCGCAACAAATAACCATGATATTATCAGAAACGAGTTTTACAATCTGAAAGTAACGAAAATATCACAGTTAGGTTATCCTAAACCAGATATTACCGAGCCGGAAATTCCGACTGGCCAGGAGACCAATATCACTGTTGAGGTAACTATTAAGGATTGGACTGTTGTGGCGGAAGATCACAACCTGGGACGTTAATTCTTATCTATCAGAAAGGAAAGGCAGGGGATGCCTTGTCTTTCCTTTCTCTTTCCATCTGTGTGGCTTTTAGGATTATTTGATTAATAAAAATGCAATTTCTTTCCGGGAATTAATTAATAAGATCTGTAATGAAACATCTTATACCTACTCTACTACTTACCCTGATTATATCTTTGCCATCGTGTATACATGACGAACTGGAGGATTGCTTTTTTGAATCCCGTCTTTTCCTGGATTACCGTCCGGCTAATTACGCCGCCGTAAAAGAAGGGATCTTAGCTGAGAATGTCAAACAATTGAGTCTGTTTGTATTTGATAAAGAGGGGCTGTTTGTAAAAGAGTACACCGATGACGCGCCTACGTTAAATCCGGATTATTATATCTCTTTATCCGGTCTGGAATCCGGGATTTATCAAATGGTCCTTTGGGGAGGTCTGAATGATAATTATGTCATTTCTGACTCATTGGTTGCCGGTGAAACAAAAATAGACGATCTGCAGCTGTTATTGAAACATGCTGAAAAAGAACAGGTAACCACCACCATCCCTCATCTTTTCTATGCCTCCGGGGATAAAAAGGAGATAGAGGTGGTGAAGAACCAGGACGTTGAGGAAAAACTGAAACTGATTCAGAATTCTTATACGATCAATCTGACCGTGAACGGACTGGAAGAGACAGATGAGACCTATACACTTACTATCGAGGATCATATCCGGAAACTGGATTTTGAAAATCAGATTTTGTCCTCGAATGAGAAATATAGCTATACGACTGTTTGCCGGAAGAGTCATACGAATGTAATTACGGGATCTCTTTCTGTTTTGAGGCTGACAGATGATAAGAGCCGGAATCTTCCTTTCCGTTTGTCCAGTGACCGGAAGAAAGAACCTGTTTTTGAATATGACCTGATTGAACTTCTGCTGTCTTTGCGTACGGTAGGGGGAGTCATCAACTTCTCTTATATGCATGAGTTTGACATTGTGCTCACAGTAGACACCTTTTCAGAAGAAAAAGTAACTTTTCATGTTTCCATAAATGGCTGGAATACGACTTTAGAGGAAACACCTTTATAAACCGGTAAAGCTAAAAGAAGATGATAACTGAACGTATACGAAATAGATTATCTTTTCCATATATATCTATTTTACTTCTATCCTTATTTTGTGTACTATTATCCTGTCAGGAGACCTATCCGGATATCCTTGAAGAGGTGGAAGAAGAGGTGGAAGTGATTTTCAACTTAAAAGCCTCTTTCATCCCTTCCACTTACGCGCCAACGACTGTAGATGAAAAACAAATAAAAGAAATTGATGTACTCGTTTTTAAAGTGAACAACGGGGAAGAGTTCTATGCGTATCGTTCGCAGGCTACGGCGAATCCGGAAGACAATGAATATACGGTGACTTTACAGAAAGACCTTGCGAATCAGTACCGGTTTGTTGTCCTTGTGAATGCCCGGGGATATATTGACCGAACCCTACTTCCTGTAGATGTCCTGAAGGAATCTGTCTTAAGTGGGATTGAATCGGAAGTTTCCGGAAAATGGGAGGGGGAGACTATCCCTATGTGGGGGGGGAAATCTGATGATACCTATTTCATCGATGAAGGGGTTTCTATCCCGGCCATTACTCTTCTTCGTTCTTTGAGCCGGGTAGATGTCATTTCCAAACTACCGGCCGGGGACTTTAATCTGAAAGAGGTTTATTTATATAACTGGAAAACCCGTGGGCGCATTGCGCCGAGGACAGACCACGGCTATTATGATCCGGTCGGATATGAAGCGCTGAAAGTGTCTGTTCCGGAGAGTCGTGAAGGGCTGACCGGTGATCTGCCGGTCAGGTATGAAATAGAAAATAATGAAAATAAAATAGAGAAGCAGGTGTACCTGCATGAAGCAGGGGCGCCGGAGGGGACCAATGAACTGGATGCTACCTGCCTGGTTGTCGGAGGTCATTACAGCAGCCAGCCGGACATTACGTACTACCGGATTGATTTCCAGCAAAAGATAGATGATCAGTATACCTATATCGATGTGTTGCGTAATCATCAGTATGTTATGAACATCATCGGTGTAGAGGAAAGAGGATATGAAACGCCTGATTCTGCTTTCTATTACAAAAAAGCAAATATTACGGTGGAGATCACGACCTGGAATGTGGGTGATCTGTCCGATACGAATATAGGGGGAAATTATGACTTCTCTTTTAGCCAAAGCCGTTTCGACCTGTCTCCCGCCATCCCGGAAGCGGTGTTGAAAGTGGTGACGGATTATCCCGGGGAATGGACAATTGAAAATCAGGATCCGGGACTGTTTTCCATAGAAAAAAGAAAGGACTCCGTTTATATAAGTGTGAATAGTTCTGCGCTTTCCCAGAGTTTTACAGGCGCTTTCCGGGTGAAAGCGGGAAAATTCACAAAAATAATATCTGTGTATTACACTGTCTAATTTAAAGATCCGGAATAATCATGAAAACAATAGATATGAAATATTGGTGCTTTTTACTCATTCTATTAGCAGGTATTTCCTGTCAGGATGATACCTGGGTGGAACCGGCCGATACAAATAATACCCGTTCAGAGGGTTACGCGACCCTTACGGTTCAGGTTCCCGGTATAAACACTGCAAAGACTTACGCGGGTATTTCTGAAACACAGGAGAATGACATTCATGAAATTGATGTGTTGGCTTTTGTGGAAGGGGAAGATGGGAAAGAGTATTTCAGCTACCGGATCGTGGTCAACAAAAATGATATTAAAACAGATGAGAACAGGGTCAACCGGAAAACCTTTGACCTCCATCTGAAAAGATTGGACGAAGGGGTACGCCTGATGATCTTAGGGAACTCTTTCTCTGCCTTAAACGCACTGGACCCGGATCTCCTGACGGAAGGAACTCCGTATGAGGCCATTGTGGATGCATTGACCTTCCGGGGGGATTTCTGGGAAGAAAGTGAGATCAGTAATTTTGAAAACCCGTTTCCGATGTGGGGAGAGACCCAGGGGAAGATTTATGCTACTGCCGAATCAGACAGGGTGGTTATCAATGAAGTGGTGAAACTGCTGAGAGCTGTGGCAAGGATAGATATTGGTGTGGACATCTATGGGGATCCGGCGTTAGGATTCGGGAAACGGTTCCGGATGGAGGAAGTCATTGTCTACCGGGCCAGCCGTTCCGCACGTCTCATCCCGGATGCTTCCGTCATGGAGAATAACCAGGTGAATGCGCCTACGTTGGTATGGACGGAGGACAATACAGTAGAAAAAGCAGATCCTTTTTCTTTCCGGTTTGAGCCGGGAGCGGATGAAAAGACGATGGAACGTAAGATCTATCTGAGTGAATCTGCTGCTTGTGTGAAAGAGAAGGAGAAAGAAGGAACCTGCCTGGTGATAGGTGCGGTCTTTAACGGTGGTGATAAAACTTATTACCGGATTGACTTTATTAATAATGACCAGGAATATATCCCCCTTCTCAGAAATCATAAATACCTGATCAATATTACGGCTATTGCCAAAGATGGGTATGCTACGCCGGAGGAGGCTGCGAATGCCAGGTCTTCCTCTATTCAATATGAACTGGAAGTAACGGAAGAAAATATCAATGATGTTACGGTCGGGAACGAGTATACTCTGGGCGTGAGTAGTAGTTTAGTCACCCTTGACTGGTACGAAGGAGTGACAGCAAAAATATCCGTCCTTACGGAATACTCCAAAGGCTGGACTGCCGCTATCACAGAAGGTGCAGACTGGCTGTCCATTACCTCCACCGTAGGGGAGACCCAGCCCGAAGTCGTGGGAGAACTGCACCTGAAAGCAACGTCCCAAAACCGGGAAAGCCGGTACCGGTATGGTGCCATTACCTTTACAGCCGGAGAGTTGAGGAAAACGGTGAGGATCCGGCAACAGATGGGTTCCAACTGTTATATCGTATTCACCAATGGAAAGGTCAACCTTCCGGTCGCTTATGCGAATGCAGATACAAAAACAAGGGTAACGGCTAATCAACCGGTTTCCGCCACTTTGCTCTGGATGGATGGGGTGAATGTTATTCAGAACGTACAGGTTTCCGGTAGCGGAACCCAGGGTATCATTGAAGTGCAGACAGGTACACAGGAAGGGAATGCGGTGGTGGCTGCTACCGACCTGGCCGGCAATGCAATCTGGAGCTGGCATATCTGGGTAACGAATGGAAATCCGGAGGCACAGCTTACCTATCATAATGGACACATTTTCATGGATCGTAACCTGGGTGCTTTGCAGGCAACACCGGGAGGGGATTCTTTCGGATTGCTCTATCAGTGGGGACGCAAAGATCCTTTTCCGGGGGCTGACCCTGTCACTTCGGAAGAACGGAGGATTTATGATCTTCACGGGGAAGTACAGATAGAGCTTCTTCCTGTGACAGCGATCGATAATATGGAGCAGGCCATTGCGAATCCGGCTACTTTTTACACCAGTGCAGTTGCTCCCTACTATAGCTGGACCGGGACGGGTACTTCCAATAATTTATTATGGAATGATGAGGAGGGGAATAAAACCCCTTACGATCCCTGTCCGGACGGGTGGAGAGTGCCCGTTTCAGGAGGAGGAACGCTTTCTCCCTGGCAGGGATTGACAGCAGGCTTGGCTGCTGACTTTGCAGCGAATAGAGGGTGGATCTGGAAGAGTGGGTATTATCCGGCCACAGGTTGCCGGATGTCAGACACAGGAAATTTAGCGGATGTCTCTTCCCGTGGATTTGTATGGTCTGCTACTCCGTATGCAGTCAATGCCTATCTGTTCCGGTATGGGAACAGTGCGAACAGTGTGAATGCGAGCGCCGCTAATTACCGGGCGAATGGGTATGCTGTTCGTTGTGTAAAGGAATAATTAAATATGAAAGACAATAAAAAAGGATTTGTCATGGAAAATATAGTATTTTTTTGAAACGCAGCTTTTTATTCTTAACCTTACTCACTCTCCCCTCCGGCCTTCTGGCAAGAGATTACTTTATATCCGGAGCGGGTAGTGGAACGGAAGATGGTTCCAGCATGGAGAATGCTCTTCCCTTTAACCGCCTCGCTTCTTTATTATCCGGATATGTGGTGGATGGAAATGATGAAGATACGAAAACATTGAATCTGTTTTTTGCAGCCGGAACCTATGATGTGCCCGCTTCCGGTTTCACGTTTGGCAGCCGGGCCAACGTCAGTGAGTTGTCTGTTTTATTTGCGCCTGTGGATGAAGACGCAGAGGTTATTTTCAGTGGGGCGGCCAACAATGCGATCCGTTTCCTTGTCACAACGGCTTTTACTTCCGCGACTGCCGAAGAGGCTATGCAGGTATCGATTGAACAGGTGACGATCCAGGATTTCAGCACCACTTCAACAGCAACGAATGGAACAACTTCTTTATTTACTATAGGCGCTTACCAGACTGCTGTTTCACTGAAAAAGGTTACGTTGGAAAATATCCGGAGCGGCCGGCATCCGGTTGTCCTGTTAGGGGGAAACAGTGCCTCTTTTGATGCAACGGAATGTACTTTTCGTAACATCAGTGTGGCCGGTGGTAACTATCCTGTGTTTGAAACACAAAATACTTACTCTCTGATCACTATCAGCCAGTCCACACTGGAGAATTGTACTCCTTCCGGTACCGGCTATCTGTTTTTGATCTCTAATAACAATTCAGAATTAACCTTATCCGATGTGAAAATAAAAAAAGGAACTTCCTCTAATCTACAAGGGATTTTTAGCCTGACCGGATCGGGTTCAACGGAATTAAAGGATGTTCAGGTAACAGACTTTACCTGTGACGCACCGCTGATCTCCATTACCAGCGCATCGCATGCGTTGAGCCTTACGGACGTGGATTTTTCGAACAACACGGTAACCGGAGGAAGTGCCGGGGTCCTGCATGCGACAAACTATCAGTCGCTAACGATTGAAAACTCTTTGTTCAGTCATAACATTGGAACTGCGAATGGACAATCCCTGTTTTTCCTGAATACCAATAATCCTTCCACGATTCATAATTCGACCTTTGAGAATAATCAACTGATCGGAAACGGTACCAATCAATATATATTCAGAATAACAGCCAGTTCCGGAAACCAGGTGCTGTTGTATAACAATACCTTTTCAGGTAATACTCCTTTGGCGGGTAGTAACTCAACCTATGGCTCTATCCTGATCACTGCCAGCACAACCGGTGGGATTTTTAACAATACGTTCTACAATAATGATGCCGGTAGTAACGGAGGTATCCGGATAGAAGCGGCCCAGACCGTACGGAATAATCTGTTGGTCAACTCCGGGGCAATTGTGGCGTCTTCTACTTCCAATGCCGCGAAAGTGAGGCGGAATGTATATGAAAATATGTATTACGAGGATGAAACCACTACTTCTCCTATTCAAGATATATCCTCTTATATTCAACCGTTGGCACCTGTTTCCGGTATGAAGATAAAAGTTCATCCTTTAACGAGTGTGAGCGACAATCCACTTTTGGGAAAGGGTGGTCCTTTATCAGACTTAGGGAATTATTCCAATTTGTTGATTTTTGACCAGCGGGGAAGAAAAAGACCGGAACATATTTCGTTAGGGGCATGGGATTTACCTGTGTTTGGAGTTATTGAGGGAAGATATACGGTGTTGTATGATAATACCAAACCGATGGATCCATCCTACCAGATTGACCTGGCAAACTATATCACCGGTTATCCGGAAGGGAAAAATGCAGACAATATATCCTATGAAATATTGACCCAACCTGCCAACGGAAATATTCTCCTGGGAAGTAACGGCAGATATGCCAGTTTTACGCCGAACATGGATAATGAGGGAAATCCTTTACCCGGCGTGGTGGGTAACCCGTATGAATTTACTTACCGGGTGTATACTTCTACCGGAGGGATGGACTATGAAGCTACGGTCAGGATTAAACTGACCATTATTAATATCAATTTGCCGATGGGTATTATTGACCAAAGTATCATCGAATGTTACACTGAAATGAAACAGGTCAATTTTGCTCCTGAATGGAAATTCAGGACACGCGACATAAATATCGGCAGTCGTTTTGACGGGTTTAGTATTCCTCTTGTCGGAGACCTTAATGGAGATGGAAAACCGGAAATTGTGGCACTTGGTATCGCGAACTATTCCGGAACCGCTGCTTCCCTGGCAGGTTCTGCTACCTATATTTACATCCTCAACGGGCAGACCGGGGAGGAGATCGTGAAGTTTCCGTTGCCCCGGACCTTTACACTGAGAGGTCCTCACCATAACTCTCCCTCTTTCATGGCCCTCGTGGACTCTGACCGGGATGGCATGGTGGAGATCATTATGGCTTACGGAGATGCGGGAGGTAGCTATGGTCAAAGATTGGTTTCTTATGAGGTGAATGAAAATACGTTTAATGAAAAGATTCCGGTCAGTGACAAATCCAAACTTACGGAGAAATGGATCAGTACTGAACAGTATAATAAGTATGACGGTGGATATGTGGGTTCAAACTATTATAACGTCAACATGCCCCTGCCACAGGTAGTAGATATAGATGGAGATGGTGTTCCGGAAGTGGTTGTCTATAATAAAATTTATAGTACACTGGATGGAAGCTTGTTAGCCACTCTGGAAGATCTGGGACCTGCATCCAATCATTATGCAGGGAGAAGTAATAGTTTCGATGCCTATAAACAATATGCGTTTACCGGAAGGAATCGTAGGGCTCCGGCCAGTTATGATAGCAATATCAACTTCACCGCTGTCTATGATCTGGATTTTGATGGTAAATATGAGGTCATAGCCGGAGGAAAAGTCTATTATGATATTGATCTCGAAAACGGAACCTATAAGGTCAAGCTGGCTGAAAATATTTCCTATGCAGGTGGTGATAGCCGGACCATGAATATTGGGGATGGATATACTACAGTCGCAGATATCAATGGAGATGGAAAGCCGGAAATTATAGTGGCGGGAAATATAAACAGCAGTTCCATCCAAATTCAGGTATGGGATCCCGGTTTAGTGGTTTCAGATGGAAACGGGGGATGGGTGAAAGCGCCGGATCCTGAAAATACACCGGCTGTTTTGCTGGCTCACACTACTTTGCCGACCTACTACCGGACCGGGCAGGGGTCCATGTCTTATGTCTATGTGGGAGATATTGACGGAAGGGTACAGCATGGAAAGAAATTCCCGGAGATCTCTATTTTAGGTTCCCGATTCTATGCGACCAATAGTTCGGTTAATAATTTAACGATTCCGGTCCATCCGAATGTGGCAGGTGAACTGAACAGTACGATCAGTTACTCCTCTTCGAGTGTGGAAGGAGTACTGATGAGCTGGACCTGGGATGAAGATGCGAATGGCGTGGATGACCGCCTGAAAGTTTCTTTTATCCTGGAACATGAAGACCGTTCTGTGAACACCGGGTTTACTCTTTTTGATTTTGATAATGACGGAAACCAGGAGATTTGTTACCGGGATGAACAGACGCTGCGTATCATTAGTGCCACAACCCCTTTTGTCCGGTTGGGTCAGACAGTGGATGCGAATAATGGACCTGTACGGTTTTCCCAGCCAGTGAAGTCTTATACCGGGTTTGAATATCCGGTCATTGCAGATATTGACGGAGATGGTAGTGCTGACATGGTGGTTATGGGAGCGCTGGACCGGGATGCAGATGCCAGGGGGCTACTCTATGCTTTGCAGGCTGACCCTTCGAAAACAGCTTTTTCGCCTGCTCCTAAGGTCTGGAATCAGTTTATGTACCATCCTTTAAAGATCAATGAGGATTTAACCACTCCATTGGTGAATATTCATCCGTTAAAGATGAGTTATGTACTGGAAAAAGATGCGGCCACACAACAACGGACTTATATTTATAACAATAATATTACCCAGGTGGTTGTCTCCGCCGAATTTGACGGTTTGTTAAAGCCTATTGTTAAAACTCCGGATGCTGTGATTGAAGGAGATATGGATGTGACCAACAGCCAGATGATTCTCTACATCATGAATAGAGGGGATGCGACTTTGAATGCGTTGACCCCGATCCGTTTCTTCCGGGGCGAAGTCAAAGATGACCGGTTGCTATCCACCTTAGACGGACAACCGCTTCCTACGGTAATTGGTACGGATGTCTTTGTGGGGGATACTTTAGTGCTGAAAATTCCGGTGAATAGGGATAATGGAGAATTAGGAGAGAATTATGTCGTACGTGTTACGGATGCCAGCTACATGGAGAATGGTACTTTCTATGATACTTTTGGAACAGATGAAGGGTTAGTGGACTGTAACTGGGCGGACAACTGGGAGATCGTGGGAATTTTTGTGCTCCGGGATGACCCGGTGACTGTGATGCAACATACTACCGTAGAGGTGGATTTGTTTGACAATGATGATTTCCCGGAGGGGTATACTCCTGTTTTAATAGAAGATATGATTACGGCTATGGATCAGACGAATCCTATCGGATCCTGGAAAATTGTCAATAATAAATTTGTTTATACGGCTCCGGGTGAATATGAACAGGATGTGGTGGAGTTTAAATTCAAAATGACTTACGAAACAGGAGGGCAGCAGTTTGTGGATTCTTCCATGATCTACCTTTTTGTTCTTCAGAGTGGGTATGGAGATGGAATGTCAGCCTGTTATGGTGAGCCTTATACGGTTCACCTGAAAACAAGTGAATGAAATCCGGAATTCAGTTGGTATAATCATGTAGGGGAGTATATGGAAAGTACCCCGACCTATCCGATGGACCGGGATTATGTTTGCTATGCCAGACCCCGGTTTAACGGCCCTAAGCCTCCTTTAGCAGAAGGACAAACAGACTATAGCCTCATCTCTTTTCCGGCGGGCCGGATTGTCATCTATGCGATAGGAGAAGGGGAAGGGGAAATCCTACAGGCCAAATGGACCGGTTTAGTAGATTCCGACTGACAGAATCCGGCTAACTGGGTACAGATCAAGGATAACAAAGAAGAACCCATCCTATGGATCCCTAACTCCTGCGTGGATGTGATCCTTTCCAAAGATGCGCTCTATTATCCCACCTTACGGGCACAGGCCCGTACAAATAACGTGGTGATGGAAGACCGGGCGATGATCGCAGGTGTACATTTGCTGCATTATGATAAAGTGACGGTGGACCTGACCCTGAAACCCACGGAAAAAGAACGGTATGTCATGTGGTCTTCTCCTTTAAAAGGAATAGTGACAGGGGATTATCACTTCCGGGATGCGAATGACAAACCGGTCTGGGGGGGATGTTCATATGAACTATTTCCAGGCACATAATCCTGATTTTGAAAAACTTCCTGGTAGTGTTGCCAAGGATCACGCATTTACCGCGGATTTCGGCAGGCTGGATGATAAACTGGAACTGGGAAAAGGGTTTAACATTCGAGTGTTGAACCAGGACACGAAAGCGACTTTCCGGTTCCCCCGGACGGATACACAATACACTGACAGCAAGGGGACTAATTATACGATTAACCGGGATCCCGGCGAGATCCATAAATTCATTGTCGACGGATTAATGGATGAGGATGGAATGCTTGAAATGCCGGTGCAGGATGATCCGGAATATACGATGCTGCAAGTTGTGAATCCGTTTATGGCCTATCTGAACGCGGAACTGTTTTTGAGAGAGAATGAGGAGTTTATAGAGGGTGCTTATAAAATATGGAACGGAGATATTGAAAGTAACTTTGTGACCCTGATTTCCCGGAAAGACGAGGATGAGGATAGTGAGGAGTATCGTTTCATCGCGGATGAAACAGAATTGGAAGAACGAACCAATGGTTTCATTCCTCCTTTGCAGTCTTTCTTTGTGATGAAGAAGAATCCTGAGAAGCTGGAACATCTGAGAATATCGGCAGCGATGACTACGACTGAACATCCGGACCAGGCTTCTTATGAACTACGGAGTTCTTCTGTTAGAGATGAAGTGGAAATGAATGTGCTACGGGTGAAAGCTATCCAGGGAGAACATACTAATATGGCTATCCTTTATTTCTCCCCGGAAGCAGTTCCTTCCTATAAAAGTACGGAAGACTCCAAAAAGCTATTTAACCCTGAGAGTCCGGTTTCCGTATATACCCTGACCTCTTCCCAGGAACCGCTGGCTGTGTATGCAAGTGCTGATTTTTCACAGGATGTCCGTTTAGGGTTACGATTGAAAGAGGCGGAGGATATTACCCTTGAATTTACCAACCTACGGCCTTTCCAGCATGATGTCTACCTGATTGATCATGATGAGGATAATCAAATCTATGACCTGAATGCGAATCCGGTCCGGACCTTCCGGGTGAATGCGTCTGTACAGGGAAATTATATCGAACTGAATAACCGGTTTAGTCTGCACTTTGTAGAGAATCCGTTTGTAACAGGATCAGAAGTGATCGTTCAGGATGACCAGTTACAGGTATTCTCCCGGAATGGTACATTATATATAACAGCAGAGGGATTACCGATATATAATCTCCAGATCTATAATGTTTCCGGACAGGTGGTATATGCTTCCGGAAAATCAGATACTGTTTATCAGATCCCGGTGGAAAAGACACAGGTCTATATAGTCAAAGGAGAGATTAATAATAGTATAAAAATCGCCAAAGTGATCGCAAAGTAGAAAAAGTTAGTACTATGGTTAGGAGGGTAGCTTTTCGAAAGGAGAGCGCCCTCTTTTCTTTATCCATTCAAACGGTAATAAATGAAACATTTATTTTCTTATAACCTATATTCCCTGATCTGTTTGTTGTTCCTTTCTGCCTGCCAGAAAGAGGAACAGGAAGCGATTTACAATCGTACACTGCTGGTCTATTTAGCCAGAGATAATAACCTGTCCGGGACTTCCGAAGAGAAAAAACTTGCCATTCTGGAGGGATGGAACGGAGTGGGAGGACAGGTGGTGATCTATGAAGACAAACAAGATGAACCTCCCTGCCTGATGGAAATCCAAAGGGAAAAGGGAGAAAATAAACTCACAGTTGTGCAGACCTATGAGGAAGAGAGTTCCGCCAATACAGACGTTTTTAAGCGGGTCCTGCGGGACATGAAGGAACTGTATCCTGCTGATTCGTATGGGCTGATCTTCTTCTCTCATGCCTCCGGCTGGCTTCCCGGCCACACGTTGGTAAGTCCCCGTTCTGTGGGGCAGGATCAGACGGAAGTCATGGAGTTAATGGAGTTTGCTGCGGCGATCCCGGACCAGATGTTTGACTTTATCCTATTTGAAGCCTGTTTTATGGCAGGGATTGAAGTGGCCTGGGAACTCAGGGATAAAACCCGGCTGATCTTAGCCTCTGCGGCTGAAATAGTTTCTCCGGGATTTAAGGAGATTTATGCCACTTCTATGGATTTGCTATTCCGGAAAGAACCGGATGTGACCGGTTTTGCACAGAAAGCATTCGAATACGTGGATTCCCGGGCGGGCAGTTTCCGTTCCGGCACGATCAGCGTGATCTCTACTTCCGGTTTAGGTCCGTTGGTAAACTGGTTAAAAACAAATATCAGTCCGGAGGAACCCCGGGAAAGCGTAGCCGGGTTCCAGCCTTTTGAACGTTATTACGGATTGTTCTTTGATTTTGAAGAGTATTTCACGGAACGAGTGGGAGAGGAACAAAAAGAAAGACTCCATCAACTGATAGATGAATGCATCCTGTATAAAGCTGCCACACCGGATTTTATGGCGACCTATCAGGGCTTCCGGATCAACACCCATTGCGGACTAACTACTTATATACCACAAACCCGGTATCCCTTTCTGAATGATGAATATAAAAAGTTGGGCTGGTATAAGACTTTATATGGACACTAAGCGATTTAATATACTTATTAACCATTTCTAATAAGTATATTAAGCGGATGTAATAAGTATATTAGCCAGCGTTAATAAGTATACTATTCGTATGCTGTTTACCGGAGATCCTTTTTTCAGGATGGGTTAATATTCCACTTTATCTTCTTTGTTCTCCCACGCCTGAAACGCCTGTATGGCTTCCTCCGGAAGAAGTACTTCGGATGGGAGACTGCGGTCTTCCGGTTTCCGTTCGATCTCCTCGTAAATAAAAGAGTCGTCAAAACCGATATTCTTTGCATCGGTCTTATTATTTCCATAATACATTTTGTCCAGACGTGCCCAATAGATCGCTCCCAGGCACATAGGACAGGTTCACAGGAGGTATAGATCTCACAACCGGACAGGTCAAATGTATTCAATTCCTTACAGGCGTTCCGGATCGCATTTACTTCCGCATGGGCGGTGGGATCGCAGGAGTCAGTCACCCGGTTCACACCGGTAGCAATGATCTGGTTGTCTTTCACAATCACTGCCCCGAAAGGGCCTCCTCCCTGCTGTACATTTTCCAGGGACAGCCCAATGGCTTTCCTCATAAAATCTTTCTTGTTCATCATTTCGTTTTTCAGATAAATAACTAATTCCCTGCTCATACAATACCCCTCCGCAGAGGGGAAAGTATAGTTGTTGATCTGCAATCCATTTCACACTTGCGATTTTATTCAATCAACTCTTAAAGATAAAGATAATCCTGTAAGTAGCATCGTCTGAAATGAAAAAAATACTCCTTTTGTTTTTGTTTATAATTTGTATCTTTGCATACTTTTTTGAGAAATCACCTTGCAAAAGACAGATTCTGTTTTTCTATTTTAATTCCTTTGAAATAAAACATATGCACTCATTAAAAATAATATTCATTTTCCTGTTTATCCTGTTTTCCCCGGAAATCTTCTCACAGGAAAAAGGAGTTACTTCTGCCAAAAGACTTTTCCATATTGAGCGGAGTAAGAACCGGAATCTGGTTTGTTATGATGTGAATCTGACAGATGGCGTTCTTGACCTGAAACAACCGATGGATGTTTATTGGGTGAATCAGGAGGAACGGATGGGAGAGGTGAAAGGATTATCTGCTATTGAGAAAAAGTTTGCCTATGGTTATAAGGTTCTCTCTAAAGGGGAAGATTCCTGTAATATTACGTTGAGTGCCTACCCCGGGCGTGAACTGACTATTCGCAAAGAAGGGGATAAATATATCTGTACGACAAGGATTGATGGTCAGCCGGCTGTTCTTGAAAAGCTGTTTGTCAAAGCCAAAGGTAGTAACTCCCTGACCGTTGAATATGTTGAACTGACAGGCAGAACTATGCAGGGAGATAAAGTGGTAACAGAAAGAGTCGCTAAATAATAGTTTACAGGAGTGCATGTATCGCTTCCAGGATCTCCTGATCAGTAGTTCCTTTTTTGTAACCGGTAAATACCTTCCGGATGACCCGGTCCTGATCTAAAACAAAGAAGGCCGGAACAGCATTTACTGTGTAATTTTTATCCACTCCCTCCTCATCCGCCACAAACGGGTAGTTAATGGCATATTTTTCCGCATAGCTTTTCAGGGAATTTGTTTTGCGGGACCAGGTTTCAATCGAAACAAGGCTCAGTTCGTCTTCCTGAAAATGATCTTTCAGTCCGTTCAGAAAAGGAATGGAAACCAGGCAGGGACCACAACCAATCCCGGTAAAATTGATCAAAAGAACTTTTGTCGTAAAATCTTTCAGGGACAACGGTTGGTTATTCCACTCTTTCAGGATCCAGTCCGGAGCCCTATTTCCTATCAGTCCGTTGATATCCGGAACCGTATGCTGTTTTTGTCCATAATCCCTGATCTCATATCCGTCCGGAAAATAGGCATACAGGTCCATCTCTTCTGCTTTTAACTGATTGATCTTTACATTCGAACAGGTATGCCTCACCGTGTAATTCGTCATTTCAATCCGCAAATCATAGGGCAGGTCATTTTCTTTACTGATCCATAATTCATAGATAGAAAGCGGATCTGTATAAGGATTTTCCACTTGATGTGCTTTCCCGAAAAATAACACCTGTTTTTCTTCATCAATAGTTAGTTTTACATACAAATGATCTTCCCTCTCTTCCATTTCTATTCGGATATGATCGTCTGTGGAAAGCATATACCGGATAATATTTTTGACATGATTAAAGAATGGAGGATTAACAGGCCGGAAAGGAAGAGGACGGTGGGTGAAATCATCAATGATCAACCCCTGATGCTCATGATAAGTAAGTACGCGTATGTTCCCGTCATAACCGAAATTTAAAAGGGGCAACCCATTCTCTTCTCCCAATTCAATATAACTTGCACCAATGGTTGAATCTGCCGGATGATCAAATTCCATGATGAAATACTTTTCCACATAGTCTGGTTCTGTTTCATAGGCTTTGATAGACATATGAGTAATATTGTAGCTTGCGGATTCTATTTTTTCAAGTTCACTTAGTACTTTCCGCAGATAGTCTTCCTGGCCTGGCCGGTTAGTACAGCTAACTACCAGTGTAAGCAGGATCAAAAAGGGAAACAGAAGCGTTTTTATTTTCATAATAAATTATTTTTCAAAAGGTTGTATAGGAGGTAGGGAAGATACTCCATTTTCATTAAATGCTTCAATGGCAAAAAAGTAATCCTGTCCCACCGTAAGACTTCTTAAATATAATTCATTTTCTCCGTAGACCAACCAGGAAGTATATAGTTTATCGGGAGCAATCCCCCAGCGGATATTATATCCCTGTGCGCCTTTTACCGGCTCCCAGCTAAGCATAGCGTCCCGTGGGTCTCCCTGGCGCTCTACCCGGAATTTCTTTACCGTATCCGGTTTTTCCCTTCTCCCTGGCCAAAGACCCGGAGCCCGGAGATCGCAAGATGTGGGGTGGGAACTTCGATGTTTTTATACCGGACATACCGTACTTTAGCTGGTGTCTCCACTTGTACATAATCGTTTGGTGTATCTTTAAAACTATGCCGGCGGTCTGCTAACGGAGTCCATTCTTTTCCGTCTAATGAACCTTCCACGAGATAGCGGTGACGCAGTCCGGGAATCCTGCCATACCTATCTGATTGATAATCCTGGTAGTTCACCTGGATCGCATAGACAGTTCCGGGTTGTTGCAGGTCGATCTCTATCCATTCCTTTTCCTGATTGGTTTCTGCCAGCCAGAAGGTTTTACGATTCTCATCCGTAATATATTCCGGTAGGAATTCCCCTGTATGGGAAGAGGCTTTAACCGGCTTTTTATAAGACAACAGCATCCATCCGGTAAATTCTCCATGCGTTCCGGGAGTAGCCGGAGCATAATGGGGATAGTCTCCAAACCGGGTATCACAATACATCAACCCCTCTTTATCAAAGAAGGTAGGGAACATACACAATCTCCGTTCCCAGTTAACGATAGATGAAAGGGCCATTGAGCCGAAATGCCAGTAGTTGTTTCCCGGCCCCACCACCGTACTGCCATGACCTGCTCCATTCATGAATCCTCCCGGTTTGTAGCTGACCGGATTATTAGGAGCATAGGTATAGGGGCCTAACGGATGATTAGCGGTATACACACCATCTGCATATACATTAAACTCCGTTCCCGGAGCAGCATATTGCATGTAATAAATTCCGTTGTGTTTCGTCAGCCAGGCACCTTCCATATAGCCTCCTAACACGGTATCCGCATGATTCTCTCCGAAACGTTCCCATCCGTGATTTGCCATATCCAGCCCGAAAAGTTCCACAGTTTCACTTTCCACTAAGAAACGATCATTCTTGTTTAGTTTTTTGCCCCGTAACGGATAGACATTGGAAGATCCCCAGAACATGTAGGCCTGACCGTCATCGTCAATGAACAGATCCGGATCCTGTAGATCATGTAAAATAGCAGGCACGGCATTCCAGTCTCCTTTCTTCGGATCATCGGTGTAGAGGATGCTCATCGCTCCGGAAGGGTCCCCCGCCACATACAAAACCGAGTCTTTATAATTCCGGGCAGTAGGGGCATTGCTTCCCTGTGGATACCAGTTTTTACCGGGGCTGATAAAGTTCCAGTTCAACAGGTCCGTAGAATGCCAGTAACCCATCGAGCGGGTAACAAACATATAATATTCACCTCTGAATTCGACCACAGAAGGATCTGCTCCCGAACGATAGGAGAGATTCTGGTCTGAATTATAGATCATGTAAGTGTAATCAATATTCAACGGATTACAATAGGTGTCTGCCTGTTTGGATTGAGCCAATACTGTGTGAAAAGAGAAAAGAGAAAATAACGTAAATAAAAGTCCTTTTTCCAGTTGTTTTTTGTACATAGGTGTGTTACATATTATATTCGGGAACAAATATACCTTTTTCTGCAGAGACAAAAAATAGTTGTTATTGCAACTAAATGTATACATTTGCACCCAGTTATTTAATAATAGGTAAAAACCATGAAGAAAAAATTCTTATTCTCATTCCTTGCCACAGGAATGTTGTTGAGTGCGACTGCCCAAACAGTCAAACCCGCTATTCCACAAGATCCGGAAATGGAAAGTAAAATTGAAACCCTCCTTGCCAAAATGTCTCTGGAAGACAAGATCGGCCAGATGACACAGCTAACCATCGATGTGGTCGGTAAAGGAGCAAACGTATTTCACACGATCATCCCGTTTGAATTCGATGAAGCTATTTTAGATACGGTGATGCATAAGTATAAAGTCGGTTCTATCCTGAACGTACCGGGTGCTACTCCCCAGACTCCTCAGGAATGGACTGATATTATTACCCGCCTGCAAAAAGAAGCAATAGCGGAAAATGGGATTCCGGTCGTTTATGGAGTAGACCAGATGCACGGAACCACCTACACGGTAGGAGGAACGCTGTTTCCTCAAAGTATTAATTTAGGTGCAGCCTTCAACCGTGAATTATCGTATGAATCCGGACGTATTTCAGCTTATGAAACCAAAGCCGGAAATATTCCCTGGACATTTGCTCCGGTGGTAGACCTGGGGCGGGATCCGCGTTGGCCCCGTCAATGGGAAACCTTTGGAGAGGATGTATATCTGGTGACAGAACTGGGCCGGGAAATGGTGAAAGGCTTTCAGGGTAGTGATGGCAAAAGTATTGGCAGGGATTATGTGGCTGCCTGTATGAAACACTACATGGGCTATGGAGTTCCTTTCTCCGGAAAAGACCGTACCCCTTCCTATATTTCTGAACAGGATATGCGTGAAAAACATTTTCAGCCATTTGTGGAAGCAATCCGAAACGGAGCTTTGTCCGTAATGGCCAATTCGGGGATGAATAATGGGATGCCTTTCCATGCAAACTATGAATATCTGACCAAATGGTTGAAAGAGGAGCTGAACTGGGATGGCCTGATCGTAACAGACTGGGCGGATATTAATAACCTCGCTTTCCGTGACAAGATTGCAGCCAATAAAAAGGGAGCGATTAAGTTGGCGATCAATGCTGGTATTGATATGTCTATGGATCCTTATTCTTGGGATTTCTGTGTCTTGCTGAAAGAACTGGTTGAAGAAGGAGAAGTATCCATGGAACGTATTGATGACGCAACCCGCCGTGTGTTGCGTATGAAGTTTCGTTTGGGATTGTTTGAGCGCCCTTACTGGAACGTAAGTGACTATCCGGATTTTGCCAGTCCTGCACATGCGGCAGCAGTATTGAAAGCTGCTGAAGAATCCATTACACTACTGAAAAACAATGACCAGATCCTTCCGATGGCAAAAGATAAAAAGATTTTGGTCACCGGGCCGAATGCAAACTCTATGCGTACCTTGAATGGTGGTTGGTCTTATAGCTGGCAGGGGGACAAGGCAGATCAGTATGCGCAGGCTTACAATACTATCCTGGAAGCTTTCGTTCAGAAAGCCGGGGCTGATCATGTAGTGTATGAGGCAGGTGTCACTTATAAAGAAGGCGGCGCTTATTGGGAAGAAAATGAACCGGAAATTCAAAAAGCGGTTGATGCAGCTAAAAATGTAGATATTATTGTGGCTTGTGTAGGGGAAAACTCCTATTGTGAAACTCCCGGTAACCTCGTCGACCTGACTCTATCCCGCAATCAGCTTGCATTGGTAAAAGCCCTGGCTGCTACCGGTAAACCTGTTGTACTGGTTTTAAATGAGGGACGTCCGCGTATCATTGATGAAATAGAACCTTTGGTACAGGCAGTTGTTCAGGTATATTTACCGGGTAATTATGGTGGGGATGCACTGGCTAATATTGTGTATGGGGATGTGAATCCAAGTGGGAAACTGCCATACACGTATCCTAAATATGCACATTCTCTGATCACTTATGATTATAAACCGGCTGAGAACATGGATAAAATGGAGGGTGCTTATGATTATGATGCCATTGTCTCCGTGCAGTGGGCTTTTGGTTATGGATTGAGTTATACTACTTATGAATATAGTAATCTGAAAGTGGATAAAACCTCTTTCACTGCGAATGATGTACTCACTTTCACGATAGATGTGACAAATACCGGCAATGTAGCAGGTAAGGAAAGTGTTTTATTGTTTACCAGTGATAAAGTGGCTACTCTCACACCGGATGTTCGCCGTTTGCGTGCTTTCGAGAAAATAGAGCTGGCACCGGAAGAAACCAAAACTGTTACTCTACAGGTCACAGGGGAAGATCTGGCATTTGTCGGATATGATGGCAAATGGGTGCTGGAAGCCGGAGAATTTGGTGTCCAGGTAGGTAACCAGATGATGGATATTGCCTGTTCTTCCACTAAAAAGTGGGCTACTCCGAATCGTTAAGGAGGTATGAATTAGCACGTACTTGTAAGAGAGAAGAAACAGATATAGAAATAAGCTCTGAACCGGGTCCTACATTCGGTTCAGAGCTTATCCTTTTTTTACAGGAATTGATCGATTAAATTCGGTTACCAGTCGAATTTAATTGGAAAATAAAACCCGGGCGCATATATTTGTATCATAATAATAGGTTAATATCATTCCTTTTTAGAAAGGAAAAGTGTGTTTTTAAGGCCAAAAGACGAATGTAAAAAAAGAGGGTGTCCAACAATCTGTTGGGCACCTTCTTCTTTGATTCCTAAAGATGTGCTATCGGAAATCTTTATCAACCGGGTTTTGCTGAATATTATGATTTAGCATCCCATTCCATCTGCTTACTTTCATCATTCGTTCACTTTCCAGGAAGCAGATTTCCCGGTTTTTTAGGAAAGAAATCAAATGTCAAAAATGAAACTTTTAGTGTCATATTTAGAACTACGATCCAGTCAAATATTCCCTGTCTTGTTTAAATAGACATAAATCCATATTTTGGAAGTTATTGTATTTCTGTCAAAAATATAAAGAATAATATCAATATAGAAAATGTGACAACGACATTCTATCCTACATTTGCCCTATCTAAAACAAACAATAACTTTAAATGAAAATGCATATGTAAAAACTAACAACGAAAAGAAGAAACCCATGAAAAACAAAAACGCCCCGTTCAATTGGAAGAAGGTTAAAGGTTTTCCAATTTCAGGGACGTCTCATTAGAATGTTCAACTTGCATAATTGAGGACAATTATACGATTGTAAAAGTAGAAGATTTAACATAAAACTTTCATCAATTATATTTAAAAATTATGAAAGTTTAGAAACCACAGGTATATTTCACTACAATCACCCTTTGCTTCTTACGAATCGTTTCCTATTCTGATTTGTTAATTTATCTGTATAGTTTAAATAAATGGGGTAAATAAGAAAGTAAGTCTATATAGATCATTTTAATCCATTCAGATAAAGATCTTATCCTCTATTCGCAATGGTAATCCGGATTGTGGTCTGTCTATTTTTATATAAGTAATAATACTTACTATAGCAGATTCACAAACTAACAATCAATTTTATCCGCGGTCTGATCCGCTTGCTGTCTTTTTCATAAAATCTATAAGAAAATGACAGTTATATCCTTTCATTAAACCTAATACAAATTATAAGAATTATGAAAAAAATCAATTGGATGCTTTGGGGGCATCGTCAAAATTGCAGGGTGGGTATGCGTTGGTATACTTTCATTCTGTTACTTTTTGTTGCGGGGAATGTAGTTGCCCAGACGAAGCAAGTGAGTGGAACCGTCACAGATTCACAGGGAGAACCATTGATTGGAGTGAGTGTACTCCAAAAAGAAACCACCAACGGGACCGTTACTGACTTTGACGGGAATTTCCAGCTCTCCGTGCCACAGGGAGCTATTCTCAGTTTTTCTTATATCGGATATGATACCAAAGAAGTAGCAGTAGGGAATCAGAGCCATATCACTGTAAAACTGGAAGAAGATACCCAGAAATTAGATGAAGTGATTGTGGTTGGCTATGGGGTACAAAAGAAAAGTGTAGTCACCGGAGCAATTTCTTCTATTAAATCGGAAGATATGTATACTTCGGTTACGAATGCCGAACAGGCGTTGCAGGGAAAACCTCCGGCGTACAGGTGATTTCCTCTTCCGGCTCTCCGGGTGCTGCTATGAAGATCCGTATCCGTGGATACTCTTCCAATGGTAGCTCAGATCCACTATATATTGTAGATGGTTTGCGGATGACAGATATTTCCGGCCTGGATCCGAATAATATTGCCAGTATGGAGGTCTTAAAGGATGCTGCTTCTGCGGCTATTTATGGTGCGGAAGGTGGTAACGGGGTGGTTTTGATCTCTACGAAGACAGGTACACAGGGAACTGCTAAAGTAACCTATGATTTTCAGTACAGTATCCAGTCAGCTACCCATCTGCCGAAGCTGATGAACGCAGAGCAGTATATTGGATATCAGACAGAAGCCGGTAATATGCCGGCCGGGGTTACTTCTGATTATGACACCAATTGGCTGAAGGAACTATTTGAAACATCTCCTATGCAGAAACATAACCTTTCTATTTCCGGTGCCAATGAAAAAAGTACCTATTATGCTTCCCTGGGTTATTTGAGCCATGATGGTATTATCAAAGGAGATAATGATAAGTATGAACGTTTTTCAGCCATGTTTAATGGTAGTTATAAAGTAAACAACTGGCTGAAAGTGGGCAGTAACCTGACATTAGGACATGCTGTGAGAAATTATGTATATGAAAATGACATTGAACGTTCGGTTGTAGGTAGTGCTTTGGTGTTAGATCCACTGACTCCTGTAGAATATACGGGAAGTGTACCTGGAGTCATCCATGAGCTTTTGGCACAGGGCAGAAACTTAGTGCAGTCTAAAGATGGAAACTATTATGGGATGTCTAATTATGTAACGGGAAGTGTCAACCCGTTTTTACAGAGGGATGTCAGACAAAGTAAAAGTACACGGGATGAATTGATGGGTAATATCTATGCGGATATTGATATTTTAGAAGGATTGACTTTTACTTCTAAGTTAGGATTTAACTATTCCAATCTGAATGGGAGTGTCTATACACCAGGCTATTATTATAATGCGAACTTTTATAATGATTATCCGGGTATAAATGAAATAGTGGCTACTACCCATTACTGGCAGTGGGAAAATTATACTTCTTATGTAAAAACATTTAATGAAGATCATAATTTCAACTTCATGTTCGAAACTGCCGTATCCGAGTACAGATACAAATATGTGGATGCATCCGGAAGTCCATTGACCAAGGACCAGTACTCCTATGCAGAACTGGATTATATCCAGTCACAGGAACGTTCCACAGTAGGAGGATATAGTTATTTAGACCGGAAACTCTCTTATTTTGGACGTGTGTCTTATGATTATAAAGGAAAATATCTGGCACAGGTAAGCCTTCGCCGGGATGCTGCCGGTTTGTCTATCCTGCCTGGACCAGAACGATGGGGTACCTTCCCGGCAGCTTCTGTGGGTTGGGTGTTAACGAATGAAGATTTCTTCCCGGAAATATTTTTGAGCCATGTAAAGATTCGTGCCAGTTGGGGACAGAATGGTAGTGTATCTAATTTGAAGAACTATCAGTATGCTTCCAATATTGTAGACTCCGCTACCTATCCGTTGGCGGATGGTACCTATGTGACCGGTTCCAAACCGGAGCAGTTAGGTAATTTCAACCTGAAATGGGAAACCAGTGAGCAGCTCGACTTAGGATTGGATGTACGGGCTTTCCGGGATCGCCTGACTTTCACTATGGACTATTTTAACAAGAAAACGAAAGACCTGATAACGGATAATACACCTCCGCTTGAATCCGGGAATGCCGCTTCTCCTATCAATGGTGGCAATGTCCGCAACCGTGGTTTTGAATTTGAACTGGGATGGAGAGACCACATCGGAGATTTAAATTATAGTATAAAAGGGAATATCGCGACTTTAAGAAATAAAGTGACTTACCTGAACCCAACAATCTCCCGTTTAAATGGGGTAGGATTGATGCAATGGACCGCTACCGCCTTTGAGAAGGATATGCCGATCTGGTATTTCAGGGGCTATAAAACAGATGGGATCAATGCTGCTACCGGAGACGTCATATTTGTCGATGTGAATGGGGATGGTGAGATTAACGAGGATGATATGACCTATATCGGAAGTGGTATACCGGATATGACATACGGGGCTACGATCAACCTGGAATATAAAGGATTTGATTTTACTTTGTTTGCTACTGGCTCCAAAGGAAATGATGTGTTGATGGGGCTTTTCCGTACAGACCGTCCGATGGTGAACCGGTTTGCGACTTACTATACGGACAGATGGACTCCTTCCAACACGTCTGCTTCTCTGCCTAAAGCGGATGTGGATCCCCGCTACTGGACCAGCGATGCGGTAGTCTACAGTGGATCTTTCCTGAAAGTAAAACAGATCCAGTTGGGTTACTCAGTACCCCGGAATCTGCTGAGAAAGATCTCTTTCTCCAATGCGAGAGTCTATGTTTCTCTGGATGATTTCTTTACAATCACTAATTATCCGGGAATTGATCCCGAAGCCTCTTCCAGTGATGACAATGCGTTGGGAGTAGACAGAGGTTTCTATCCTCTTTCCAAAAAAGTTTTATTTGGATTATCTGTAACATTTTAAAAACTAATACGAAAAGATTATGAAAACTCAAATCATATCATTGTTTGCCGTTTTATTGCTTTTAGGCAGTTGCAGTGACTGGCTGGATACGGAGCAGAAAGGGGTAACAACACAGGATATTTTTATCAGACAGATGAAGATGCACTGGCCGCAGTATATGCTATTTATGACTCTTTACAACAGGGTGAACCATTCCTCTTCAAAAACTTTATGGGGGATGAGGTCAATACGGGTGGGGGTGCCCGTGGGGATAATTTCGGTTATGAAGAGTTGAATGAATTCCGCCACGGTACCAGTAACTCCAAGATCAAAGATTACTTCACTAATCTTTATAAAGGGATCTACCTTTGTAATTTAGCGGTAGAGAGATTGGAAGATGATACGGAAACAAAAAGGCAGGTAATTGCGGAGGCCAAAACAATCCGTGCTTACTATTATATGGAACTGGTGTCTCTTTGGGGACGTGTACCTTTGGTATTAAGAGAACTACAACCAGACGAATATGCACAGCCGAATGCGGAGATCGCAGAGATATGGGCTCAAATAGAGCAGGATCTGGCAGAGGCTATTCCGGTCTTACCACTAAAAAGCCAGCAAAGTTCAGAGAACAGGGTCCGGACCAGTAAGGGAGCGGCTCAGGCATGGTTGGGAAAAGCGTATCTCTATCAAAAGAAATATCAGGAGGCAGCCGCTCAATTTGAAGAGCTGATCGCTTCAGGGGAGTATGGTTTACATACAGAGTTTGCGACCATCCTGAGAGAAGAACAGGAGTTTGGAATTGAATCGATCTTCGAGATTTCACTGGTTGCAGATCCATCGGCGGAAGATGAAGGAGACTCAGATTTCTATGCCTGCGGTCCTCGTGATACGCATTTTACTCCCGGAACATTAGGGATAGAAGCCGGTTGGGGATTTATGCCTCCCAAAAAGAAACTGTATGACGCATTTGTGGCAGTAGGAGATCTTGTACGCAGACAGGCAACCCTGATGAATGAAGAAGAAATGGCTGCATATGGAACTTCTATCCGTGCCATTGACGGATCCGGTAGCTTCCAGTATGGAGGAGAAGGATATTTAAGATTAAAATATGGTGCCTGGTATGTAGAAAAAGGTACTACCTGGGGGAAATATGGTACGAATATCCGTTTGATGCGCTATGGGGATGTACTGTTAATGGCTGCCGAGGCCTATAACCGCTCCGGGAATGACACCCGTGCGTTGATGTATATCAACCAGGTACGTGACCGGGTGGACTTACCACCTCTGACTTCTACGGGTGACCAATTGTTTGAAGATATCAAAACAGAGAGAAGGCTGGAACTGGCTTTTGAACATGTCAGATATCAGGATCTGATCCGTTGGGGAGATGCTCCTACCGCTTTTGCAGATCAGGGCAAACAGGTTCCTCGTGGGGATGGCACTTACATTGAACTGGCGGATGCAGGCTGGAAAGAAAAAACTGGTTTCTCCCAATTCCGGAAGATGAAATAAACGTGAATCCGAATATTCAACAGAATCCAGGCTGGTAATGGAATCTATAGCTGTTTAAGTATCTAAAATTTTACACTTAATTCTGATGTTATGATAAACAGAAGACATTTTTTCAAACAATTATCAGGAGGATTGGTCACCCTGGGTCTTCCTACTCTTTTAAAACCTGAATTAATAGAAACGGCTAATAAGGCTTCTCAGACAGCAGCGAATGAGAAGGTGAGGGTCGGACTGATCGGATGTGCCTTTATGGGATGGTGGAATATTTCCGATTTTTTACTCCATCCGGAGGTGGATTGTGTGGCATTATGTGATGTGGATGCTGTCTTGATGGCCTCCCGTGTAGCAGAAATAGAGAAGCTAAGAGGGAAAAAACCAGCCACTTTTACCGATTATCGAAAGATGTTGGATATGAAAGATTTAGATGTGGTGATCGTTGCTTCTCCGGATCACTGGCATTGCCTGCAAACGATTGATGCGTTGGCTGCCGGAAAGGATGTATATGTAGAAAAACCAATGGCTAATTCGATTGCGGAATGTAATGCTATGGTGGCAGCGGCACAAAAATATAAACGGGTAGTCACAGTAGGACAGCAACAACGGAGCGGTAAACACTGGAAGCAGGTAGTGGACATCGTACATTCCGGCATATTAGGCAAACTGGCCCGGGTAGATATATGGGGGAATTTCTCATACGGTTCGGGAAGCATGCCTGTACCCGATGAACCGGTAAGAGCTGATTTTGATTACGACATGTGGTTAGGACCTGCCCCACAAAGACCTTATAATCCTCAGCGGGTAGCCGGAACGTGGCGGCTTTTCTGGGATTACGGCGGAGGAGTAATGACTGACTGGGGAGTACACCTGATCGATATCGCTTTATGGGGAAGTAAAATAACCGGTTTCCCACGGAAAGTCTCCTCGTTCGGTGGTCGCTATCTTTTCCCGGATCATTTTCACGAAACGTTCGATACACAGTCGGTTATCTACGATTTCGGAGATAAGCAGATCAGCTGGACCAGCTCCTGCGGACCGGAAACCGGATTCTGGAACCGGACCTACGGCGTTGCTTTCCAGGGAACCAAAGGGGTAATCGTGGCAGACCGGTTCAACTTTGAACTGATCCCGGATAAGAATCTGGGAAAAGACCTGGAACCGATGTTTGTGGAGGCAGAAGGGGAAGCGGCTGACCATCGCCTACATGTAGATAAGTTTCTCGATTGTGTGAAGACGCGTAACCTGGTCACCGGCTGTACGATCGAGAATGGCAGCTTGTGTGCCAAATATGCTCACCTTGCCAACATTGCCGCCCGGACAGAAAAGATCCTTTGTTTTGATGATAAAAAGAACACATTGGGTGATCCGGAAGCTGATAAGCTAATCACTCCTGTCTATCGTCAACCATGGAAATTACCCACTTTTTAATTTTACTATCTGATGAAACAAATAACGTATCTTAGCATCTTCATGATTACTTTTTATATCTCCTGCGGAGGAGGACAAAAAGAAAACGGAACCACCCTGGCGGCAGCAAATCCCACTACTCGTACCATCCGGTTTGGGCTTATTCCTAATACCGGAGGAGAATGGTATAATACAAACCCTAAAGAGTGTCTGGCTTTTGTCGCGGAAACAGGATATTCCTATCTGGAAAGTGTAGGAGCACTTCCCGGATATGATTGGGAAGAATCCAGGGAATATGTCAGCTCGTTAGGATTAAAAACCGTAGTCATGCCCACCAGTGTGGAAGCGATCGTAGAAGCCGGACCGGCTTTAAAGGAGGATATTCAGATGGCAAAAAACTGTGAAGCAGATTATCTGGTGTGTTATAACTGGCCCTTAGACCGTTCCATGAGTACGGCTGAGGAATGGGCAGTCTGGGCGGAAGATCTGAACAAAGCCGGTCAGGTTTGTAAAGAAAACGGGCTGACCCTGATCTATCACAACCATGATAAAGAGTTTATTCCGGTAGAAGGAAAAATCCCTTTTGAAATCCTGATGGAGGTATTGGACGGAAAACGGGTGAAAATGGAATTAGATGTATACTGGGCAACGAAAGGAGGAAGTGATCCCGTTCAGCTCATCAAACAATATCCGGACCGTATTGCTACCCTTCATATGAAAGATATGCATCCGGAAACAGGAGATTTCGAAGATGTGGGACATGGGGCACTCAACTTCCCTGAGATCATAAAAGCCTGTGAAAATACATCTGTGGAGTATTTTATTGTGGAACACGATAGACCTGCCGATCCGCGAAGTTCTATCGGGAGATCCGGCACTTATCTGAAGAACCTGAAAATATGAGACCACTGAATTATATTCTCATTCTTTTCACCGTCGCCTTTTTTAGTGCCGGAACGATATATGGTACTGTGCAGATCCAAGAAGAAAACCGGGTTAAACTGGCTCTGAATACTTCCACGATTTCAGGATATGGTCTTTCCTTACCGGAAATGATCTCCCTGACGGCTACTGCCGGATTCGACGGGATCGAACTTTGGGTACAAGATATCGAAGCCTATGTAAAAGCAGGAGGAACACTGGAGCAACTCTCTTCACTGATCAGGAATTCCGGTCTTTCCGTAGAGAATATGATCGGTTTTGCTCCCTGCCTGAGTGAAGATGAAACGACCCGTAAAAAGGGTGTGGAACAATTTCGTAGGGAACTGGAGATGGCTAAGAGACTACAAAGCAACCATATTGCCGTTACGGGTGCAGGTTTAGAGGAACCATTCCATTGGGAACGTCTGGATCTGTATGCCGGACAATTAAATGAAATTCTGGAGATCTGCGAGAATACAGGTGTCCAGCCACTCCTGGAACTTTGGGGTTCGCATCACCTGAGTAAGGTAGAGTATGTGACCGCGATCCTGATGCGAACAGGAAGAACAGACGGTGCTTTGTTACTGGATCTCTATCATTTATACCGGGGTGGAAATTCCTGGGAAAGTTTATCGGTGATCGATCCTGCGATATTGCCTGTTATTCATATAAATGATTATCCGGGACATCTCCCGTTTGAGCAACTGACAGATGCCGACCGGGTAATGACCGGTGAGGGGATCTGCCCAACTAAAAGCATTTTTGATCTGTTAGAAAAGAAAGAATATAGGGGAGTCTTCTCGGTAGAGCTTTTTAATGAAAGCTACTGGTCCCTTTATACTGCTGAGGAACTTTTGGAAAAGATCATGCAGTCTTTGAAACGAATCCTATAATTCTTCAGACCCATATATGAAATGCCTTTTTTCTTTGTGTATCCTGAAGAAAAGGATATGAGTTGATAATTTATGAGTAATTACTTTCCATGGAAAAGCCGGGTTTTTTACCCGGCTCTCCTTATATATATGAAATTTTATTTTTAGGGAGTAACTCCTTCTGAATAGATTTTCCAGTCAATCATCTCAACTGTTACGATTACTTCCGTATCCCCCTCGCCCGGATTCACAACCGGCGGTTCAACTACAGGAGGCTCTACGACCGGTGGTTCGATTACAGGAGGTTTAACCACGTTCGGTTTTTCTTCTTCCGCCTCCTTAGGAGTACTGTAGCCTAAGGTCCGGATCTCACTGATATTTGCTTTATAGATTGCATTCCGGAGGATCTTATAAATATTTTCAGGCTCCGTAGTAGAGGTGATATGGATCTTCCAATAGCGTGTTACCCGGTTCGCAGGGTTTCCACTATCATAGAGTGTGCCCTCAATGATCATAGCATAAATCGTATTGGATTGGTAACCATTGGCATACACCGGTGAGTTTTCATACAAATACACATGCTCACCATTGGAAAGAAGGCTGTTCCCACTATATGCTTTCAGAATGTGCCCATCTGCCGTATACTGGGTAGAAAAATAGTTAGCCGGCTGATTACCGATCGTCCAGACCTTTGTATCCCAGCGGGCATCCTGTTCCCCTACACCATAATTAGGGAATACAAAAGATTGCTTCAACCCATTGATTACATAATAACCGTTCAAAGTAAAATGAATATTTCCGGCGATCGTACCACCAAACCATTCCGTTATTTCTTCCTTATCATCTGAAGTAAGCGTCACTTTTACGGAGGCAGAAGTGGTAGGTGCATTGAACCGGGCATATAAACGATCTACGATCATAGAGATTGTTGTCATATCGTCTTTAGTGATACTCACATTCCCCTGTTCTCCTGTCATAGGAATACCCTCTGCGGGAACCTGCAATGGATTTTCGATCTCAGCCGTATGAAGGATCTTTTTAATCTCCGTAAGATTCACCCCGCTTAATTCCCCGAGCCCTCTGTTTGTAACCGCAAGGACTGTTTTATTCCTTCCTTCAAGTACAGGAAAGGTGTATTCGTTGTCCGCTTGGTCAAACTTAATGTAACCATACATATCCCGGTCCCGTATCCCGTTCGAATCAAAGACATAGAATTCAACCTGGTTTATTTTTCTTTCTTCTTCCGTTCCTGCATTTCTGATGTAAGCGCTTTTTGTTCCCTGATTATCTCTCAGCCGGATGGATATAGTTCCTTTTCCTTCTGATTCCGGCTGGTACACATCCTCCAGATCATCTTTTTTACAGGATGAAAAGCACATGCTTATAGCCATTGTAAAAGCCAGAAACTTTATTACTTGCATATAATTGTTTTATTGGTTTGACTAATCCCACATTAGAAGGAAACATTCTTCTTCTAAGATGCCACAAAAGTAATATGTTTTTATATTTCCGTTTTACATAATTATTATCCATTCATACATAATTATAAACTAAAAAGAAGTTCCAACCCTACACAGGCGGATCGGTTTTTACTCCATCAGCCAGCTCCGGATTGCCGCTTTTTTCCTGTCAAAAATGAAAAGCAATAAATCATTTTGAAGAACAGGAGATCAGCGGGAGTCGCTACTTTTGTTTCCATAGAATGTTCAACAGATATCATGAAAAAACACAATTTCTTAGCTTTTGATATAGGGGCCACCAGCGGCAGAGCTGTTCTGGGTACTTTAAGCAATAACCGGTTTGAGATGAAAGAAATCCACCGGTTCCCTAATTCCATATTGGAATTGCATGGCAAATACTTCTGGAATATATTCGGATTGTATGAGGCATTGAAACACAGTCTTTCTATCTGTGCGCAGGAAGGACTAACGGTTGATTCTATCGGGATTGATACCTGGGGAGTAGACTTTGGTTATCTGGGTAAAGATGGTATGCTTTTAGGATTACCGCGTGCTTACCGGGACCCTTACACCGAAGGGGCCCCGGAGGAGTTTTTCCGTCTCATTCCCAAACAGGAGGTGTATCAGCGAACCGGGATTCAGATCATAAATTTTAATTCCCTATTCCAACTGTTCCGTGCCCGGAAGGAATCTTTCTCTCCGTTGGAAGGAGCAGAAGAGATCCTGTTCATTCCGGATCTGCTTTCTTATCTGCTTACCGGAAAACGTATTTGTGAATATACAGATGCATCCACTTCGCAACTATTAAACCCTGTCACCAAGGAATTTGAAACCGGTTTATTAGAGTCGGCAGGCATCTCCTCTTCCCTTCTCCATTCTCCGGTGATGCCGGGACTGATAATCGGTGAATTGACGGATGCGCTGGCAAAAGAGACCGGAATAGGAAAAGTAAAAGTAGTGGCAGTGGCCGGACATGACACGGCTTCTGCTGTAGTAGCCGTACCGGCTACGGATCCCAACTTTGCTTATCTGAGCAGTGGAACCTGGAGTTTAATGGGGATAGAAGTAGCGCAACCCATTATCACAGAAAGCTCTTTTAAAAACAACTTCAGCAATGAAGGCGGTATTGAAGGAACCACACGATTCCTGAAAAACATTACCGGTATGTGGTTATTGGAGCAGTGCCGGAAAGAATGGGAAAGAAAGGGTAAAAATTATACCTATCCTCAAATCGTAGCCATGGCAAAAGAGGCGGAACAATTTACTTCCATCGTGAATCCGGATGAATCCTGTTTCGCAAATCCTGTCAGTATGGTAGAGACCATACAAAATACCTGCCGTTCAAACGGTCATGCAGTACCCGTGACAGATGCGGAAGTGATCCGGTGCATCTTTGCCAGTCTGGCTAATCGCTATAAAGAGGTTCTGGCTCTTCTTTCGGAGATGTCTCCTCACCCGGTTCACCGGTTCCATGTGATAGGAGGAGGTTCCAAAAATGCACTTTTAAACCAGTACACCGCTGATGCTATAGGCATTCCGGTAATTGCCGGACCTTCGGAAGCTACTGCCATCGGTAATTGTATGGTACAGGCTAAATCTGCCGGACTGGTAGCAGACCGGTGGGAAATGCGCCGGATCGTAGCAGCCTCCTTTCCATTAGAAGTATTTACCCCTAACATAAAAGAAGGAGTTAAGTGAAAGTTATATCGTTTAAAGTTCAACGTTCAACGTTGGATGTTTGAACCTGAAACCTGGAACTTTAGACCTTATAACTTGAATTTTTCTCGTTTTCCAATACAAGTAATTAATAAAAAGTAATAAACAAATGATGGCAAAAGAAGCAATGATTCAGTCTGCTTTTGAAAATGCGACTGAACGGTATGCCGCCTTAGGCGTGGATGTAAACAAGGCATTACAGGATATGAGAAAGATCTCCCTTTCACTGCACTGCTGGCAGGCAGATGATGTAACCGGATTTGAAAATCAGGGAGGAGCATTGACCGGAGGTATTCAGGTTACAGGTAATTATCCCGGGTGTGCCCGAACGATTGACGAATTACGGGCGGATATCAAGGAAGCTATCTCTTATATCCCGGGTAAACATCGTCTAAGCTTACATGAGATCTACGGAGATTTCCAGGGAAAAGTGGTAGACCGGAATGAAGCGGAACCGGAACATTTCCGGAGCTGGATGGAATGGGCGAAAGAAAATGAACTGAAATTAGATTTTAACAGTACCTCTTTTTCACATCCGAAAAGTGGTGACCTGACCCTTGCCCATCCGGATGAGGACATCCGTAATTTCTGGATTGAACACACGAAACGTTGCCGTTGGATCAGTGAAGAAATGGGTAAGTTCCAGCATGATCCCTGTATGATGAATCTCTGGGTACATGATGGGAGCAAGGAGGTGCCTGCAAACCGCCTGAAATACCGCCAGCTTCTGGAACAATCCTTAGATGAGATCTTTGCAACGGAGTATGCGAATATGAAAGATTGTATCGAAGCCAAACTCTTTGGTATTGGCCTGGAAAGTTACACGGTCGGTTCCTATGATTTCTATCTGGGATACGGTGCTAAAAAAGGAAAGATCGTGACATTAGATACCGGACACTTCCATCTGACAGAAAGTGTAGCGGACAAAGTTTCTTCCCTGTTGCTGTTTACGCCTGAGATCATGCTGCACGTAAGCCGTCCGATTCGTTGGGACAGTGACCACGTGGTGATCCTGAATGATGACATTACAGATCTGGCCCGTGAAATTATTCGCTCCAATGCTTTAGACCGTGTCCATATAGGTCTGGATTATTTTGATGCCACCATCAACCGGGTAGGGGCTTATGTGGTCGGTTGCCGTGCCACGCTGAAAGCATTTCTACAGGCACTGTTGGAACCCTCTGCTCTGTTACAGCAATATGAAGACGAAGGGAAATATTTTGAACGTCTGGCTTTACAGGAAGAACTGAAGAGCCTGCCCTGGGGAGCGGTCTGGGATATGTACTGTCTACAGAATGATATGCCGGTAGGGGAATCTTATATTCCCTGCATACAGCAATATGAAAAAGAGGTAACCAGTAAAAGGTAATAACAAACGTATATGGAGGTACTGATAGGATTACTTATTATTGCGGTTGGCAGTCTGGGCCAAAGTAGTTCCTATGTTCCCATCAAGAAGGTAAAGGAATGGAGTTGGGAGAGTTTCTGGCTGGTACAGGGCGTGTTTGCCTGGCTCGTATTTCCTTTCTTAGGGGCACAGTTAGCCATTCCGGACGGAAGCAGCCTGACACAGGTATGGAGTGCGGGAAACAGTTTGCACCCCGTTATCTACGGAATGCTCTGGGGAGTCGGAGGATTAACTTTCGGATTGAATATGCGCTATCTGGGAGTTGCCTTGGGACAAAGTATCTCTTTGGGAACCTGTTCTGCATTCGGGACCTTACTTCCAGCCGTTTTCGGAGGAATGGACCTGTTCCATGGCAGCGGATTGATCCTGTTGATTGGTGTAAGTGTGACGCTGGCCGGTATTGCGGTGATCGGTTATGCCGGTAGTCTGCGGGCGCAGAACATGACAGAGGAAGAGAAAAAGGCTGCCGTAAAAGATTTTGCTTTAACAAAAGGTCTGCTGGTGGCTCTACTGGCCGGCGTGATGAGTGCCTGTTTTAATCTGGGATTGGAATCCGGACAAGAGATCCTTGAACAGGCTAAATCCGCGGGAGCCAGTGAACTGTTTGCGCTGAATCCGGTCATTTTGTTAGTCACGATCGGTGGTTTCTTGACGAATGCCTGCTATTGCATTTTTCAGAATATCAGAAATAAGACAGGAAATGACTATCTTTCGGTTTCCGGACCGGTGCTTGTGAATAATGTCTTTTTCTGTGCACTGGCCGGTCTGTTATGGTACTCCCAGTTCTTCGGATTAGGGATGGGTAAAAGTTACTTTAGCGGTTCACCGGTCATGCTGGCCTTTTCGTGGAGTATGCTGATGTCACTGAATGTGATCTTCAGTAACATATGGGGGATCGTTCTGAAAGAATGGAAAGGAGTAGGCAGGAAAACAGTGATCGTTTTGATCACCGGCATCTGCATCCTGATCTTCTCCCTGATCATCCCCAGCTTTTAAGAAATGATTTTAAAAGGAAGTCAGGCAGGAAATTTAAAAGGAAGTTAGACAGTATGAATAAAGGAATCATAATCAGTTGTGTCCGGAAGGTCTCCCAGAGTCCCAACGGGACGGCACATATTAGCCTGGGACGCAAGTCCCAGGTCAATTAGTATAAATATATGAAGTGC
>Ga0192262_1005_pt1 | contig 65003 bp, 90 predicted proteins | sample Koala_Koa23_H3_FD_131285 | JGI IMG/M metagenome (GOLD analysis project Ga0192262, IMG submission 131285) | Enriched cells from koala feces incubated with labeled cellulose particles, San Francisco Zoo, California, United States - Koala_Koa2-3_H3 ... | reverse complement strand
AATCATATATTTTTCATCCTCGTTCCTCGGCGGGAACACCAGCACGAAAGCAGTGATGTCCGTGGTCTGGGATAAATCCAGACCGCCGTAGCAGATGCGCCCCTCCAAGTCGTCCTCATCCACACGGAACGCGCAGGCATCCCATTTCTGCATGGGCATCCAGCGCACCGACTGCTTCACCCACTGGTTTAATCTCAGCTGCCGGAAGGAGTTCTCCTCGCCGGGGTTCTGCTTTGCCGACTCACAGGCAGCCTTGACCTTGTCGATACCCACCGTAATGCCAAGGGAGGGATTTGCCTTCTTCCAGACCTTTGGGTCTGTCCAGTCCTCATCCGTGGATGCACCATAAATGACAGGATAAAAGGTGGGGTCGATTTTTCGTCCCTCCAGAATATCCAGCGCCTTCTGGTGTGTCTCGTAGCAGATGGAATTGGTATCTGTCCCTGCTGTGGTGATCAGGAAATAGAGCGGCTGCATCCTGGCATCGCCGGAGCCTTTGGTCATAACATCAAAGAGCTTTCGGTTGGGCTGGGTGTGCAGCTCATCAAACACCACGCCGTGTATATTAAAGCCGTGCTTGGAATAAGCCTCGGCGGATAATACCTGATAGAACGAGTTCGTGGGCTGATAGATGATACGCTTTTGTGAGGTCAAGATTTTGACACGTTTCGACAAAGCCGGACACATCCGCACCATATCCGCAGCCACATCAAACACAATCGTTGCCTGCTGGCGGTCGGCGGCACAGCCATATACCTCGGCACGTTCCTCGCCGTCCCCGCAGGTGAGGAGCAGAGCGACCGCAGCGGCAAGCTCAGACTTGCCCTGCTTCTTCGGTATCTCCACATAGGCTGTGTTGAACTGCCGATAGCCGTTTGGTTTCAGGATGCCGAAGATGTCACGGATTATCTGTTCCTGCCAGTCGATGAGTTCAAAGGGCTTTCCCGCCCAGGTGCCTTTCGTATGGCAGAGGCACTCGATGAAGCTGACCGCATAGTCGGCGGCATCCTCATCGTAGCGGGAGTCCTTTGCTTTGAACTTGGTGGGCTTGTATTTTTTCAGTTTCCGCATTGCCACTTGAACCACCTCCCAGGGCAATAAAAATAGCCGCCCGTGAGCGACTTCCAATAATCTATGTGTACGAGAGACAGAAGCCGATGGGCTTCCGTTCTCCGATGTTTTCGTTTTTCTTAGGCTCTTGCCACATCCACCAGCCATTCGGCTTCTTTGTGGGCTTCGCCTGTGGCTTTCTCAATCACGCTGCTGTCTTCGTCAATGTAGTGCAGTCCCTTGCCGACCTTGATGAACCGTACCTCCTCGTAGCCCTTGATGGCAGTGCGGTAAATACATCCCGTGCGGCTCTCGCCGTCGTAGCTCTTGCCGTCCCAGCCGTTGAATGTAAAGGTGACACGCTCCTTGGTCTTGGTGAAGAGGGATTCAAAATCCGCTCTGGTGATTTCGGTGTTGTAGTTCTGCAGGTTCATGTAATTTCTCAGTGTGTAGGCGTTCATGGTAATGGTCATTCCTTTCTGCGAAAGGCACAAAACGGGATGAAACCGGGTGTGCCCTCGCGGTGAATTTGTTAAAATGAAGTGGAGGAAAGGGTACACTACAGAGCACGGGGAGGTGAGTGGATACGGTGGTAACACCGCCCGCATGGTAATGTGTGCCGACTGTTCTTTCAAGCACAAATAAGTGTCGCCTGTGAGCACGGAAACTAAAATTTGATAAACAACTCTCGTTTATGGCTGAACGGTCAGTCCCTGCCCTTATCCTCCAAATCATTGAGAGGGTGAGGCTATGCTCAAAATCGTGTATCCGATTTGCTGTGGAATTGATGTTCACAAAACCTTTGTGGTGGCCTGCATCGCGTCAACTAATGAGAAATCAGTGACCACTTACCAGACCAAACGGTTTTCCACCTATACCCGAAATCTGCGGGAACTGGCAGCATGGCTTGAGTCCAACAACCGCCGGGATGTCTGCATGGAAGCCACCGGGAAGTACTGGCATCCGGTCTACAATGTTCTGGAGCTTACCTGCAATGTGGTGCTCGCCCACCCGAAGTACCTCAAGGCCATCCGGGGCAAGAAAATCGACAAGAAGGATGCCAAGTGGATTGCGGATATTTTCAAGCACGATCTGGTGTCCGGCAGCTTTATCCCGCCCGCCGATATTCGGCAGCTTCGGGATTTGATGCGTTACCGCTCCAAGCTCATCAACTTCACCACCGGGGAAAAGAACAGGGCGCAGAACTGCCTGACCACGTCAAATGTCCAGCTCGACCACGCTTTTTCCGACGTGTTCGGCAAGAGCGCCACCGCGATTCTGGACTACATGCTGGAGCATCCCGATGAAACGGATTTTGACGTGACCCCTTTCGTGGATCGCCGTTGTAAAACGCCCATTGAGGAAATCCAGTTGTCCATTGATGGGACCATCTCCCATGAGCAAGCGGAAAAGCTGAAGGTCATCCGCGCTCACATGGGCTCGCTGGAGCTTTGTAAACTCAATCTGGAATCCGCTATTCTGACCCTTGCCGAGCCATATCTGCCCCAAATGGAGCTGATTGCGTCTGTGCCGGGTATCCGTTACTTTTCCGCCATCGCAGTGATTGCGGAAATTGGTGTGGATATGTCCGTATTTCCCGCTGCCAAGCATCTCTGCTCCTGGGCGGGGCTGGCCCCGCAGTGCAACGAGAGCGGCGGCAAACGCAAGTCCAGTAGAGTCAGCCGGGCCGGCGCTTACATTAAGCCCCTTCTGATTCAGTGCGCCAATGCTGTTGTTACCTCCAAAAAGCATCCTGAAATCAGAAACCGCTACCTTTCCATCAAGAAGCGCCGGGGGCACAAGAAAGCTATTGTCGCTATTGCCAGGATGTTGCTGACCGCCATCTACAGCATTCTGAGCAAAAATGAGCCTTACAACCCCGAACTTTACCGAAAGTCCGATCCTGACCCCATAGACCACAAAAAGGCGGCTATTCAGCTCCTTCAAAAGCGGGGGTTTGCAATCTCACCGCCGTCCGTTCCCTAACCTGCTGGCTGCTTCCTATATTTCCTTTGGCTGCTACTCCTTGTGGCCTTGTTTCTTGCGCCCTTTCGGGCCAACTTCGATTGCTTATTTGTTTCAAACTATGTACCTCCGTGTTTTGTTTTAGGGCATCTTTCCTTTTGGCAGTACATATATTCGCTCTAAAAGCAAATAATAGCAAGTCAATCTTTTTGTGTCGTATCCGCTTAGAAGTCGTGTATTTTATGACGGCTCAGAAACCTTTCGGACGACATCCTCGCCATAGATTACATTCAAATGGGAGCCGTTGTCCCAGTGCATCAGCAGGCTGCCCGTATCGTCCACAGCAGTAACCGTTCCCATCGTCCCCACGGGAGGAGCCTGCACATCATCCATCTGCACAAGCTCCACCCGTGTGCCTGCAGGGTACTGTTGCCATACCCGCTCCACAATCTCTTTACTTGGAAACCGCATGGTCAGCACCTCCGTTCTTGAAAGCGGATGAACCCGTCAGGTTCTTCAGCAGGATTTTCCGCTCGGTTTTGTATTCAGCGCCAATAAAGCCCAGCCGCAGGAGAAAGCAGCGGAAGGCGTACTTCTCATTTTCGACATTTTTCTCGGTTGCCGTGATGCGTTTCTGCTCCCGGCTCATCTGGCAGAGCGCCGAAATGAAGTGGGTGTAAGCCTGCGCCGTATCAGCATTGGGCATCTCGGAAAACCAGGGGAAGGAAACTGCGTCTTCGCCAAGTTCAATCGGAGTGGCGTCAATCCCCAGTGCCTTCTTGATAAGGCCACCCTTGGCGTCCAGCAGCTTGGTGAGCTTGCCGACCCGACCGAAACCATATCGAGCGGAAGCGCCACTGTAAGCCCCACAGGCGCGCTGTGAGCGCTTTTCTCGGGTTCTTCGAATGGGGTTTCCATGACCCCGCAGTTCTCCGGCGTGAAGCCCCTTTCCGCAAGCCTGTCGAGCAGGTTTTCAGTCTCCTCGGAGTCGGCTCGGTCATCAAAGCTGACCGCTCCTGCCTTGTCAATGGTGAAGTAGTCTACTTCGTAGGTGGCAGTGGGCATTCCGAGGTATTGTAGTTTAACCTCCAAAATCTCGCCCATCGCCTTTACTAGTTCCTTGCGGTCTGCGCCACTCACATGGAATTCAAATGTCATTGCGTTTGCCCCCCTTGTTTTTCGGTAGTACATATATCGCTCTAAACCGTAGAAATAGCAAGCGGCTAAGGCGGAGAATATGTACCGAATTATTCCGCAGGAAGCTGTGAGTAATACACAATGCCTGAGAGTACAAATGCCACGCACGGGAGCGCTACGCCATTGCCCCACATCTTGTATTCTGCGGAATCGGAGTGCGGGTCTTTCAGCCATTTCGCTATCTGCTTGGAGGTTTTCGGCTTGACCTTCGGGTTGGTGACAAGCCGATGTGTCTCGAACACCTTGTACCAGAAGTACAGTTCCTCGTCTGTTGGTTTCTCCGTTCCTAGGTCAGCGCACCACCAGTCGGAAAAGCCCTGGAGCCTTGCGCATTCCGTAGGGGTGAGCCTGCGGACGGTATATCCACTCTGAACCGTGCCCGGACCCTTTGCCACCAGCGTCGGCTGCAGTTCCTCCTCGATGGATGGGGAGAATTTTGCGTTCTGCCCCCTGATTGTTGCCCTGAATGGAGTAACTCTCCACCACAGCGATGCCGCCCTGGTTGCAGGTCGGACTGCCGCCGCCGATGTCCAGCGCCCTACTGGTTTCCGCTTCGTAAATCCCGGCATGGGGGTTGTCCGAGAGCATGGCATTTGATTTGAAGGAACTGATGCCGTATGCCTGGGGCACAAAGACTGTCTGGTCGTTATTGCATCCCAGCGTTGCCGACTTGTCCTCCTGCATCAGCGCGCCTTTGCCGCCGCCCTCACAGCCGGAGCGGATTTTCAGCGCCTTTGGTGTGCCTTCAACGACAAACGGCTGGTTGTTGCCGCCTGTGCCGTATGTTGAGCTGACTGTCGGCGCCGTATCGAGCGGGTCGGTGTATCTCGTGTCCTGGGAGTGGTTCTCCCACATGGTCACCGCCGCAGGGACAACACCGGCTCTCAGGGTCGGGGATTTCTCCGCTTCATATCCAATCGAGCGGCTGTTCGCCGAATGCTCTGTGCAGAAACCAGCCGACTCTACCACGCACGGCGGATGATGGGCTTCTGCCCTTAAGGTGGAAGTGACGTCCTCAGTCACGTCCATCCGCTCACCGCCCTGGTCGTTCAGGCACGGAACTGGAGATGCCACGAAGGTCTGCATCTGCATATTGCGGGTAGCCATCAGTGTGCCGGACACGCCGTGCAGGTCAATGGTTTCTTCCCGCTGGTTGATATGGAACGCTAAGACGCCATCGCCACCTGGTTCTCCAGCGCCAGCCGCAGCACTTCCGGCAGCTCTTTGCCACGCACGGAAGCCCTCCGCAGAATACCCTGACACGCCTTCGGACTCAAATAATATTTTTCCGGCACTCCCGCCTGCAAAATCTGCGACAAGGTAGATGCGTTTTCTTCTCTGGGGGACTCCCCAGTATTGCGTATCGAGGACTCTCCAGGCAAGGGAGTATCCGTCGCCCAGGATTTCTCCTGCGGAAGGCCACCTCTCAGGTCGAGAAACAGATACAGTTTCGCTTTTGACTGAGAGGAGCGCTTCGAGGACGGCTTTGAAGTCCTCGCCGCCGTTTGAGGAGAAGGCTCCCGGCACGTTCTCCCAGACTGCGTATCTTGGATATTTTCCATTAGTCGCACACCTCATTTCTTTTATGATTCGCACAGCTTCATAAAACAGGCTTGAACGTTCTCCGTCCAGGCCGCTGCGCTTGCCCGCCACTGACATATCCTGGCACGGGCTTCCGAAGGTGATGATGTCCACAGGCTCGATTTTGCCGCCGTTCATAGCGGACACATCACCGTAATGTTTAATAAAAGGCATCCTCTTTGTGGTCACCCGGACAGGGAATGGCTCGATTTCCGATGCCCATACGGGGGTGATTCCTGCGAGCAGACCGCCCAGCGGAAAGCCGCCACTCCCGTCAAAAAGACTACCAAGCGTCAGTTTATCCATCCGCAACCGCCTCCACATATTGTAGCGTCTGCCCATCACGCTCCACAGACACACCGTCTGCCGAGCCGACCTGCTCCACATAGCGGTTTACGATGACATCGCAGAACTTCTCGTCCAGCTCGATGGTGTAACAGATGCGGTCGGTCTGCTCACAGGCAATGAGCGTAGAGCCGGAACCACCGAAGGGATCCAGCACCACGGAATTGCTCATGGAGGAATTGGTGATGGGATAGGCGAGCAGGGGGATCGGCTTCATCGTGGGGTGGTCGCCGCTTTTCTTCGGCTTGTCGAACTCCCAGACGGTCGTTTCCTTCCTGCCCGTGTACCACTGGTGCTTGCCTTTCTTCTTCCAGCCGTACAGAACAGGCTCATGCTGCCACTGGTATGGGGAGCGCCCTAGCACCAGGGACTCCTTCTTCCAGATACAGCAGCCGGACAAATAAAAGCCGGCATCCACAAAGGCCCGCCTGAAATTCAGCCTCTCGGTGTCGGCGTGGAAAACATAGATGGACGCATCCTCCGCCATGACTGCTTCGGTATTTTTAAACGCCGAGAGCAGGAACTCATAGAAGGCCGTATCCGCCATGTTGTCATTTTTTAGTTTCCCCGCCGTACCCTCATAGTTGACGTTGTACGGCGGATCCGTAATCACAAGGTTTGCTTTGATGCCGCCCATCAGAGCGGCAAAGGTGTCGGGATTTGTCGAATCATCGCAGACAAGCCTGTGCCTGCCCAGCGTCCAGATGTCTCCTGCCTTTGAGAAAGCTGGCTTTTCCAGTTCCGCATCGACATCAAAATCATCCTCTTTGGCCTTGCCGCCGTCATCGAAGAGGGCGGCGATTTCCTTTTCGTCAAAGCCGGTCAGGGAGACATCGAAGTCCTCGCCCTGCAGGGCTTCAATCTCAACACGCAGCAGTTCTTCGTCCCAGCCTGCATTGAGGGATAGTTTATTATCTGCAATTATATACGCTTTCCGCTGAGATTCAGTGAGGTACTCTTCTTTGATACAGGGGATTTTTTTTAATCCCAGCTTCTGTGCCGCATAATATCTGCCATGACCACACAGAATACTGTTATCACCTGATATGATGACAGGAGCTAAAAAGCCGAATTCTTTAATAGAAGCAGCTATCTGCGCTACCTGTTTATCATCATGTGTACGAGCATTATTGATATACGGAATTAGGTCATTTATGTCCGCCAAATAATATTGTGTTTGTTTATTGTTCATGAATGGCCTCCTTCGGGAGCGTCCTACCGATTTTTTCTACAACCTTTTTTACAGTATCGTGGGAGCAACCGTTCATTCTCCCCAACTCGCTCAGTGAATACCCACAGTGCTTATGCAAAACATACAGAGTCATCCAATCAACGGATGGAATTTTCCTGAGATGTCCTTTTTGATTATGCGGGTCAAAAAGCCCGGTCTCAATTGTGTGGGCATTGTTTCCTGCAACCGTACACCACTCTAAATTCTCCAGTGCATTATTTTTCTTATTGTCGTCTTTGTGATTAACCGACATATCCGGCTTTTCTCCAATCCACGCATTTAACATCACTCGATGAGCTTTTACGTGTTTCTTGATGCCATCAATCGTCATTCGATAAGTAATATAGCCGTACTTATCTATTGAACCTGTTATCCGATGCACCTCATATTTCTCTATTAGATTTCCAATTTTGGAATACTGCCGTCTGCACACAGCATAGAAATTTCCAAATCGGTCGCAGACATAACAGTCATTTTCGACACAAAAACGATAATCATTGATACCACGCTTCTTGAGCTCGGTCTCTATAAAAGCCAGTGCTTCTTCACTATGGGAACGCATATCAGTACAGCCCCCATTCCGCAAATTTCTCAAATCCGCCTGCCGAGCGGATGTACTCACGAGCCTCCTCCACAATCTCGGAGTAGGGCAGCCCATCCATGGTATCATCACCGATGGCACAGTACAGTTCGACAGGTTTCGATAATTTTTGTGCTTTCAGGAAAGCGTGTATATTTACACTTACGTCGGCTTTGGATAGGTCTTTCCCGTGCAGACCACCACCAGTGGCGGAGTCCGCCATATCAGAACCGAGCTTACGGTTTGTGGCACCGGTATCCACGTCCGTGCCGCCTGTCCAATCACCCAGGGGATTGACCACGGCGTTGGGATACAATTTCCGCAGTTCCTCGGATGAGGCATTACTCTGGCAGATGATGAGCCGTTCGCCATCCAGAATGTACTTTCCGTCAAATGGGTGGGTGGTATACATTTTTCGGGCGAACTGGGAGAGTGTTTTCTGCTCTGCAGTCAGCGGCACGCCTTTGAAGATGCCGTTGTCACCGCAGCGGATGCCGCCCGACTGGTTCTGAGCCAGATGCTCATCCTGCGGCACAATGCGCAGGTCGAGCAGGGCTTCTCCCGCAATCAGGCAAACCGCCTCGGCAATGTCCTCTTTATCCAGAACAGCAGTTGTTTCAATAATTACATGGCACACACCATGTCCGAGCAGAACCTCCACAGCAATTTTTGGATTCTCCTCCGCAGCGTATGCCAGGTCGACGATTGCTCCTGCAATCCTGTCCGCCACCTTATCCGGGTGGCTCGGATTCACTTTTTCTATCACTCAGCAGCCTCCGTCACCGTGATGCTGACCGTTCCCCCATCGGATAGCGTGGCTGTGCCGCCGGTTACGTGCCCGTCTGCGTCCAATGAGAACGAAATGGCTGTAACAGAGCCGCCATCCTTGCCAGCGGCCCCCGCGGCCCCTGTGGCCCATGTGGCCCCTGTGGCTCCGGTATCCCCCCTCTCGCCCTGTTCGCCTTTCTCGCCGCGCGGAATCACGAAATCCAAGACAAGGTCTGTCTCGGTGCCTCTGTTTACAACTGATGCCTCTGTCCCGGCATTTCCGGTTGTTGTCGTGCCCACCGTCACCATGGAGGCCTGCCCGGCGGTTCCAGTTCCCGCCAGCTCCGCAATGTTGCGGATGCTCCCGTCTGCGTCGTAAAAATTGCCGTTAAACGGAGACATTCCATGAATTCTTCCACTGTTCGCTGTCATTTTTAATACCCCTTTCTCGCCCGGAGCAGCCGTTTCATCACATCATCCTGGGGGCTGGCTCCTTTGTATTCGCCGGTACAGTTTTCCCGGACAATTTGATATATTTCCGACCCCAGGCGGTTTGCCTGCGTCATATACTTATCCGCAATCGCCACGTAGGGGGACTGGATCGCCGCACCTGTGGTGGGGTGCTTCGCTAAAAATCCGAGTTGGCTGGTGATGCTTTCACACTGTCTCCAGCGGGCGCTCGCCATGGCAAAGCGCTCGATGAGCTACGGAGAGACAAGCGCCGCACAGCCGCGCTCCGAGAGCCACTGCCATGTGGTTTCATATATTTCCGCAGCGCAGAGCGTGGAGCCGTCCTTCTGGGGAGCGGACAGGAACTCGGACGGCTTCGGCATCGCCTGACCTTCCAGGTCGGCGGCGCTGTCACCGAAGTCGATGATCGTCAGTGGCCTGTGTCCTGTATTTCCGTCTGCGATTTTATCTGCGATTGCCTTTTTCGGCCTGCCGCCGCTGCCCGGTTTGGGTCCTCGCTGTCCCATTTTCAACACCTCACTTTCGGCAGGGGGTCTATTCCCCTCAAAACTTTTGCGATTTTGCGCGTTTGAGGGGCCGCCGGTCTTCTGCAGAAAGCTCGTAGAGATTTGACCCGCCCCTCCCTCAAGCGTGACGGTTCCCGTCGTAGGAGTAGACCGTCTCGTTGTGGGAACGCGTCCCCATCTGGGCGTGTATCTCTGCGTGGCACTTGCGGCAGAGACTCATCAGGTTACTCTCATCGTTGGCGCCGCCGTCAGCCAAGGGCCTTATGTGATGAACCTCCTCGACCTTAACGTAGCGCCCAGCCTTCATGCACCGCTCACACAGCGGGTGGGCGTGGACGTAGGCTCTGCGGATGGACTGCCAGTTGCGCCCATAGCGTTTGCCGTGCTTCAAGTCCCGTCCGTTCTGCTCGTACTGCTGTGACACTTTTCTTTCATGCTCCTCACAATAGGTGCCGTCCGTCAGCCTTGGACAGCCTGGGTAGGAACACGGTTTCCTCGGCATCCTCGGCATGGTGCCGCACCTCCTTTATGGCATAAGAAAAGCCCCATGGGTGCATTTCCCATGGAGCTTTAGGTCTATTACTTCAAGTATATCCTACCAAAAAATCATGCTGCACACAAGTGAATTTATGTGAACTCTTGTGTTCTTATTTTGCGTTCTCGATAAGCCATGACACCGCGTATGGCTTTAAGCAGATGCGTGACATTCGTGTTGATGTTTTCTGTGTCAATGTGAATAACTTGCCAGCTTGGTCCAAGCTTATAACAGATTACTTCATCCCGCATAAGCTGCGTTTTTTCCTTATCCTTGCCGTGGCAGATGCGGCCGTCCACTTCCAGAGCCACTTTCAGGTCGGGGAGCAGGAAGTCAACACGGTAATCGAATATTTTTACCTGGTGGTATGCTTTGACACCACGTCTGATTAGCTCCAACGCTACCATGATTTCCTCCGTACTGCTGAACCAATAGGGTATATCCAGATGCTTCTGAACATATTCTATTCCCTTTTGGTACGGCGTGATATCAGCGACCTTGGAAATGCGCTTGACAGCGGTGCTCAGCTTCTTTTCCTTTGCACTGCGCTTATCCACCTCTTTTTCAGCACGTGCCTGTGCTACAGCGATTTCTCTGCAAGCGACACAGGCGTATTTGAGGCTCGGATTGTATGTGAGACTCCGCACAGGTGCCCCACAATAGTGGCAGGGCGGGTAGTAAGCTGTCATTCCGTTTCTCATTTGTTCCATCGGAATTCTATCCTTCAATGCTTCCGGATAGCTCATGCGTTTACCTCCTTCAAAACCTCATTGACCTTCTCCACGGCACGAGCGTGCATTTGCAGAACCCAGCGGCGGCTGTAGTTCATATTTTCTGCAATCTCATTCCACGACATATAACACAGATAGCGCATTTCCAGAATCATCTGGTAGGTATCGTTGCCCACGGCATCAATTACTCTGGCAATCTCCCGCCTCAGATCCACCAACTCCTTAATCTGCTGATTCAACTCGTCCTCGGATTCTATCAGCCGGATAACGCTATCCTCCAAGCCTGTAACGTTTCTTGTGTGAGATACAACGTCACCATCGTAGGAGGCAGTTACCTTCTGGCTTAAGGCACGCAGGCTGTTAATCTGGCGGAGCTTGCTGTTGATTTTCTGGTCTAAGCGGTAAGCCTGTCTCAGATATTCTTTTGCCGTCATAAATCGGTTACCTCCTCGTTCAGTTTTCGTATCAGCATTTCTCCGTCAACGGATGTCAGGGCGCTGTACCACTGGGAGCGGAAGAACCGCTCACATTCCCGTTTCGTATCCTCGGCGGAGGTGTTCTTCCGGCCTCTCGCCAGTTTCTTAAGCGCATCCCGGTAATCCTTGACTGCCCGCAATATAATGGCGTTCACCAATTTTTCATATGAGTCCATACACCTACCTCCGAATTGGATTTTTTATCCCTCGGATTGACTATGATTTTCTCAGGTTTGCTTTTACGGCATCTATCAGTGCCGACTGGGTGCGCTCTTTCTGAAGGAGGGCTTTCATGATTCGCTCGTCAATGGTATCGTCCGTGATGATGTGCTGGACAACAACAGTCTGAGATTTCTGCCCCTGCCGATAAAGTCTCGCAACAGTCTGCTGGTATAGTTCCAGACTCCAAGTGATGCCAAACCAGCAGAGGGTGGAGCCGCCGGACTGCAAATTCAGTCCGTGTCCGGCAGAAGCGGGATGGATTAATGCGACAGGGATTTCCCTGCTGTTCCATCTGCGGATGCTGGCATCGGAGTCCAGTCTGGCAAAGTCAATCTTTTTCAGCCGCAGCCGTTCTTCGATTCGGTCAAGGTCATGCTTGTACCAGTAGGCCATCAGGAGCGGTCTGCCGTTCATGCTCTCGATGATGTCCTCCAATGCGTCCAGCTTGCGGCTGTGGATACGCTCCACATCTCCGGCATCCGTATAGACTGCACCGTTTGCCATCTGGCAGAGCTTTCCGGAAAGCACTCCCGCATTTGCCGCAGTGACCTCACCGTTTTTCAGTTCCGCAGTCAGGTCTTCGCACATATTGTCGTATAGAATCCGCTCATCCGGCTCCATGTATACCCGCCACTCGCTGTTTACCAGTTCTGGCATTTTTAGATGGTCAGCCGCCTTCATGGAAATGGTGATGTCGGATATCTTGTCGTATATCTGCTGCTCCGCACCCGGCAGCAGCTTATAGGAATACACAACCTGTCCGTTGGTACGGTCGGGTCGGAAATATGCCGTGCGGTATTTTGTAATAAACCGCCCCAGCCGCTGTCCCATATCAAGGACTTTGTACTCGGCGAACAGATCCATCAGTCCATTGCCGGACGGGGTACCCGTCAGACCGATGACCCTCTTTGCCCTCGGCCGCACCTGCATCAGGCTTTTGAACCGCTTGCTGTTCCGGTTTTTGAAGGACGAAAGCTCGTCCACCACAATGGCATCGAACTCGAATGGAACATGGCTGACCATCCACTGGACATTTTCCCGGTTGATGATATAGATGTCCGCATCCTTTTCGAACGCCGCCAGCCGTTCTTTTTCCGTACCGACCGCCACGGAATAGCGGATGTCCTTCAGGTGATCCCATTTTTCGATTTCCTGCGGCCAGGTGTTCCTTGCCACACGGAGCGGCGCAATCACCAGAACACGGTTGATTTCAAAATAGTCAAACAGCAGGTCGTTTAATGCAGTCAGCATGATTGCCGTTTTGCCAAGTCCCATGTCCAAGAGAACTGCTGCAATCGGGTGGCTTTCGATATAGTCGATGGCATACTGCTGGTAATCATGAGGTATGAATTTCATCCGTCACCGCCCCCAATCTCGGAAAGTATGTGTGGGATTTGATTTTTATCATCCAGGACAAAGACCCGGAAGCCCAATTCCATCAATAGCCGTATCCGTGCGTTCTGCAGCGGACGGGGTTTTCTGCCCGGTGCCTTGACTTCCACAAAGCCGCACTTCCCATCCGGCAATAAGACTAGACGGTCGGGCATCCCATCAAAGCCCGGGCTTACGAACTTGGGTGCAATTCCGCCTTTCACTTTAACTGCCACCGCAAGTTTCTGTTCTATGGTTTTTTCTCTCATATGACCTCCTCTGGTGAAGGTTGATGAACCTCTCTATAAGACTTTTTCTAAGAACTAAAAATTTTAACCCTATATAAGAATTACAGAAACGGGACTCACCAATCTTCACCCACGCATTTCGTCAGCCGAGGAACTCCGATTTCAGGCGAAGACCTTTGATAATTACCCCCGTCTTGGTCCTTCGGCGCATAAAATCAAGAGATTCAACGGCGGTATAAAAATCCGTGGTGCTTCGGGCGAACTCGCCCATCTGTGCACAGTAATTGCGGTAGGTGTTATACACCTTGCCGGACTTCGCTTCATAGGACGGGTCTACCTCGCAGCAGTCGTCCAGGAAATGCTGAAGCCAGTCGTTGTTGTCCTTGTATTTCTGGATGGCATCCTGCACGATTTTCGGCTGTACGATTTTATAATCATTGGCAATCACCCGTCTCGCACCCTCGATAATCCAGGTCAGCACGGCACCTCCGGCAGTCCTGAAAAGGTGGTCGGCATAATTCTTTACATCTGCCTTGCCCTCAATCTTCGCATTGAAGGGGATGACGATAAGCCGACGCCATGTCCCTTTGTCGATTGCACCGACCCTCGGCAGGTGGTTGGTATACAGCACCTGTGTATGGGTAGGCACATAGGAGAACGGCGCTTTGTATTTTTTCTCCGCATAAATCTCATTCGTGGAGCAGAGCTGCTTGACATTGGATGTGTTCAGGCGCATACCTTCCTCCAGCTCGGCGGCAATAATGAGCCGTCTGCCCTTGGCCTCGGCAAGCTCCGGCTTGACGTTGCGCTTGCATCCGACCGTCAGTGTGTCCGCCGACATATTGCCGGAGTAGCTTCCCAGCACACGGGCTATCGTGTTCCAGAAGGTGGATTTGCCGTTTCTGCCTTCGCCGTATGCAATAACAAGGGCTTCAATATAGACTTTGCCGATGGCGGCAAGCCCCACGATTTCCTGCACATAGCGTACAAGGTCGGTATCTCCCTGGAAAAAGGTGTCCAGCGCATCCAGCCAGATGTCCATGCCGTCTGTGGATGGGTCGACAGCGGTCTGTTTTGTGATATAGTCTGCCGCCCGGTGTTCCTGCACAGTTCCCGTTTTCAGATTGCAGGTTCCCGACGGCATATTCAGCAGGAACTCATCGGCATCCAGGATGCGCTGTTCAATCTGTATCATCGGACGGGCTTCCTTCAGTGCCGCCGAGATGTATTTGGTATCCCTGCGCCGGATGGCGTATTTCCGATAGGTTTCTGCGCGTTCATATTTGTCGAAAGCCCTCTGCTGGGCTTCATTAAATGCCGCCATTGCTTTCTTTGGACCCATCACCGCCAGCATTGCCCATGCACCGTTTTTCGACAGTTCCTGCATACAGCGTTCGATTTCGGTTTCCGCTTCCTCAAGCTGTCTGGCGGTAAGCTCCTGTGCAATGCCCTGGGCATTGGGCTGGGATTCTTCCCAGAACGAACCGTTGTACACGAGGTAATCCGTGGAAGGGGAATAGCGGAGCCTGTCCTCATATTCACGGGACAGCACGATGGCTTGTCCGACATCCGAGAAATCCTCCGGCATCAGTTGGAAGTCCTGGTTATACTGCTCCGGCGGGATGTATCCTTCCTGCGCCGACACTTTCGCTCCGAACTTGACTGCGCTTGCCCAGATAGCCGAAAGCTCTGCATCCTCCAGCGGAGGAGTGCATTTTTCCGCTTCCTTCAAAAACTGCCTGTGGGCTTCCTCTGTATTTCCCAGGCGCTTGATGATCCGCCCCGCATAGTGCGACATGGTGCTGTTGCGTGAGCCTTCCAATATCCTGGACTGCGCCGCATCCCAATCCGCAAATGAGCCGTCCGTAAAATAGGCGTCGATTTTCTTATCGCCCTCATATACCTCGACCTCTGCATCCTTGACGCCGAAGAGAAATCTGGCGCTGTCCTTTGCCCCTCCGTCAAAGTATGGGAACTCGGCAAGCACCCGTTCCTTCAGCTCACGGTAGGCTTCCGAATCCGTTATCTCACTGCAGGCAAAATATACATGGAACCTTGGTCTTGGGCTGTGGCTGCCTTTCTGCTTCATATTGCTTTTGCTGTATACAGCAATCATCCCCACGCCGGGGAATGCCATCGCCGCATCAAATGGCGTGACCCACTCCGCCGGGTCATCCGAGTGGTCGTTGTCACAGTCCATCGGCAGGCAGTCTGCTTTGATAAAATTCTGTACACTGCGGTAGTTCTGCCTGTACGCTGCGCATACATGGTCGAATGCCGCCGCCCGCTTCATCGTATCTGCATCCGTCACCGCTACGGCATTGGGATACACGCAGTTGGATGAGCTGCCCACCGTTGCGGCATCATAAATCGTCATCTGCATTCCGCTTCCTCCTTAAAATCATCCGTGAAATAACGGATTTTCATATTTTTCTTTTTTGCCTTTGCAATTTCACGCTGCATCCCGTCTGACACTTCACTGCCGAACACCCACAGCTGTTCACACTTGCCCAGCAGCACCATGTCCATAAACAGCGCCAGCTCCCGCTCTGTCTTTTCTGATAAAAACTGCGGAAACAGCAGATGCGGCGCAACGGGGATAGCACCCATATCCACGGCAAATCGGCTGCAGCGTCTTGCCCGTTCCGTGTTATATTCCGTATCCCCTGAAAACGGGGAGCAGATATACACGAGCGGCCGATACTTCCTGTCATTCTTCAATGCTTCATAGGGCGTTGGGTCGTAGTACCCCTCTGCATTGAACTTCCCGATATCCATCGGCTTTCACCTCCGTCCTTTTTTGAGCAGGCAGTGCCCCTCTACTTCTGAAAGGACAGAAGTCCGGGATTTCAGCGGACGGAAACAGGGTTTTTCGCAAAATCCGCGTCCTTTCCATATAAATGCAGACTGCAGCCATAAAATTTTTTTGAAAATCACCGCTAAAAAGAGCCGCCTTTGTCCTTTCAGAAGTGAGAGGAACAGGGCGGCTGAAATTTTATCCGCTAAAAAATCCGTTTTGTGTCCTTTCAGAGATAGAGGGACATGAAGTCACTCGGAAACGGAGGTGCTGCAGATGCAGGAAAACACAGAGACAACCAGAGACAGACAGCTTGACGAAGAGCTTTCCGATGTGCTGATCGCCATCAGCGTAGTCGCAAAGCGTCTGGCAAAGAAGCTGCAGGAAGGAGGGGAACCTGATGGGCAGGATGAGCGAACTGGATGCGCAGATTAAGGAACTGCGGACCTGCGGTGAAACCATTATCGGTATCGCCGATGCGCCGACCGAAATGTTTACATCCCAGGCAGAGGAGAAAGAGCCTCCGAAGGAAAAGCCGAAAGCGCCGTCATTTGAAGATGTGCGGCACCGCATGACGCTAATCGCACAGGCCGGATTTTCAGCGGAGGTCAAAGCCCTCATCACCAAGTACGGAGCGAAAAAGCTGTCGGACATCGACCCTTCGCAATATGAAGGGCTGCTGAAGGAAGCGGATGCGCTCGGAAAGCCGGAGGCGGGGAACGATGGCTAAGCATTCCTTACTTTCGGCTTCCTCAAGCCACAGGTGGCTGAACTGTCCGCCGTCGGCAAGGCTCTGCGAGGAGTATGAGGACAAGCCCAGCGAGTATGCGCAGGAGGGCACGGACTGTCATGAGCTTTGTGCCTATAAGGTATTAAAGGCTCTCGGCAGAAGCGCAAAAGACCCTACGGAGAACCTGACCTACTACAATTCCGAAATAGAGGACTGCGCCGAAGGGTACTGCTCCTTTGTTATGGAGCAGGCGGCAAAGGCAAAAGAACGCTGCACCGACCCGCTCGTGCTGGTGGAACAGCGACTTGACTATTCACGCTATGTGGGTATCGAGGGCAGTTTCGGCACAGGCGACTGCATCATCGTTTCGGATGGTCTGCTTCACATTATCGACTACAAGCACGGTCTTGGTGTCCTGGTGTCAGCGGGAAAGAACAGCCAGCTTTCATGCTATGCGCTGGGTGCGCTTGACCTGTTCGACGGCATCTATGATATTTCGGAGGTCAGCCTTACCATCTATCAGCCCCGAAGGGAGAACGTCAGCACATACACCATGAGCAGGGACGAGCTTCTTGACTGGGCGGAAAATGTGCTTTCTCCGACCGCCAAGCTGGCGTATGAGGGCAAGGGTGAATTTAAGGCCGGCGACCACTGCCGCTTCTGCAAGGCAAAAGCAAACTGCAGGAAACGTGCGGAATACAATCTGGAGCTTGTCAGGTACGATTTTGAGATGCCAGCCGCTCTGAGAGATGAAGAGGTGGCATCCATCCTTACCAAAGCAGACGAGCTTGTCGCCTGGGCGGGTGATGTCAGGGATTATGCCCTGCAGAAAGCCCTGTCCGGCACGAAGTTTACAGGCTTTAAGGTGGTCGAAGGCCGCTCCAACAGGAAGTACACCGATGAAGATGCCGCCGCAAAAGCGGTATCGGATGCCGGATACAGTCCGTATGAACAGAAGCTGCTTGGCATCACGGCAATGAGCCAGATGCTCGGCAAAAAGAAATTTGAAGAACTGCTCGGCGGTCTTGTCTATAAGCCGCCCGGCAAACCGGCGCTCGTCCCGGAAAGCGATAAGCGCCCGGCAATGAACACAGCCATAAACGATTTCAAAGAAAATTAAGGAGGAAAATTATCATGGCAAAGATTGTAAACAAGACGAAGGTTATCACCGGTCCCCGTACCCGCTGGAGCTACGCAAATGTATGGGACCCGAAGAGCATCAACGGCGGCACGCCCAAGTACAGCGTGAACCTGATCATCCCGAAGTCCGATAAAAAAACCATGGACGCCATCAAGGCGGCTATCCAGGCGGCCTACGAGGAGGGCGAGTCCAAGCTGAAGGGCAACGGCAAGTCCGTACCCGCGCTCTCGGTCATCAAGACCCCGCTGCGTGACGGCGATGCGGAGCGTCCCGATGATCCCATGTATGCGAATGCGTACTTCATCAATGCGAACTCCGCCACCGCTCCCGGCATTGTGGATGCCGACCTGAATCCCATCCTGGAGCGCTCCGAGGTTTACTCCGGCGTGTACGGCAGGGCAAGCATCAACCTCTATGCTTTCAACAGCAACGGCAATCGAGGCATCGCCTGCGGGCTGAATAATTTGCAGAAGATTTCCGATGGTGACCCGCTGGGAGGCAAGAGCCGTGCGGAGGATGACTTCTCCACTGAGGACGATGACGATTTCCTTTCGTAATCCGGAATGAACAGACAAACCATGCCGGCGGCAGTTCTGCTGCCGTCGGCGACAAAATTCGACAGAACAGTCAATGCGGCAGCATCGGTTCCGTTCGGGAAGGAGGTCAGCATGGAAAAGATGGCAATGAGCGTTCGTGAGATGTCTTTACGGATGGGCATCAGCCTGCCGAAAGCATATGAGCTTGTAAAAGAACCTGGGTTTCCTACCATTCGTGTGGGAACTCGAATCATTATCCCGACAGAGCCGTTCAAAGAGTGGCTTGCCGCTGAGTCCAACAGAGAAAATAAGCAGCGAGGTGAATGACAATGACAGAATTTATGGAAATGGCAAAACAGGCAGACATCCTTATCATTTTCTTTTCTTTCTGCGCCATCGTGTGTGCCGGGTGGGGATACCTCATCGCAGAGATTATCTTCGGCATCTATGACGGCTTGAGCAAAAAGCGCAGGGAGAAGAAGGTGCAGGCAGACAAAGAATAATAGCAGCGGACGGCAGGCGGCAGATAAGCTGTCCTGCCGTCCTGTTTTTTAAGGTGGTGGCAATATGGAAGAAATATGGAAAGATATACCCGGATATGAGGGGAAATATCAAGCCAGTACAGAAGGCAGGATTAGAAGTCTTGACAGAAAAGTCAGAGGCGTATGTCATTTTACAGGCGAAGAATTCTACAGAAACATAAAAGGGCAAATTCTAAAACCGGGCAGGTTTTGCAAAGCAGGTCATGTATCTGTAGTTCTCGGACATGGAACACCGGGACGCCCTGTTCATCAGCTGGTTATGCTGACCTTCGTGGGAGAGACGCCCGAAGGGATGGAGGTACTGCACAACAACGGTGACCCAACAGACAACAGACTGGATAATCTCAGGTATGGCACAAGAACCGAAAATATTCTTGATGTCTACAGGCAAGGAAAGGTCTGGCGGAAACTGTCTGTAGAAGATGTTCAAGCTATCCGATTTGGCATCTATTGTGGCATAAAGGGTACGGAGTTATCAGAAATGTTCGGTATTTCACAGAGTGTTATTTCTGCAATTCGCAAAAGGAAGATTTATGCATGGCTAAAATAAAATATTTAGAAATTGATATTGAAAGTTATTCCGATGTCGATTTGAAGAAATGCGGCGTATACAAATATGCCGAATCCCCTAATTTTGAAATACTCCTCTTCGGTGTATCCGTTGACGGCGGAGAGGTCATCGTGTATGACCTGGCTTCCGGCGATGCTATCCCGGAGGAAATCTTAAAGGCTCTCTCCGATGATTCCGTCACCAAATGGGCATACAACGCATCCTTTGAGCGGATATGTCTGTCCGTCTGGCTGCGCCGGAACTATCCGCAGTATTTCTCATCATACAGTATTGATGAGGATACGGTCGGAAATTACCTTGACCCCTTCGCATGGAGATGCTCTCTTGTGTGGGGAGCATATATGGGGCTGCCGCTTTCCCTGGAGGGAATCGGCGCAGTTCTGAAGCTCGGCAATCAGAAAATGACCGAGGGCAAAGCCCTCATCCGCTATTTCTGTGTCCCATGCAAGCCGACAAAGGCAAACGGCGGCAGGACCCGGAATCTGCCGGAGCATGACCCCATAAAATGGTCGACCTTTATCGCCTATAACAAACGGGACGTTGAGGTGGAAGTGGCAATACAGCAGAAGCTGTCTAAATTCCCGGTGCCGGATTTTTTGTGGGATGAGTATCACCTCGACCAGGAAATCAACGACCGTGGGATACAGCTTGATATGGTGCTGGTCAACCAGGCGATTGCGATCGACGAGCGTTCCAGAGAGGAACTGTCCGCCAAAATGAAGGAACTGACATCCCTCGAAAATCCGAACTCCGTCCAGCAGATGAAGGAGTGGCTCACGGCACATGATCTGGAGGTGGACTCCCTTGATAAAAAGGCAGTGAAGGAGCTTTTGAAAACGGCACCGCCGAAGCTCGCCGAGGTGCTGGAACTGCGCCGCCAGCTTGCGAAGTCATCCGTGAAAAAATATCAGGCGATGCAGAATGCGGTATGTGCGGACGGACGGGCAAGAGGGATGTTTCAGTTTTACGGTGCAAACCGCAGCGGCCGCTGGGCAGGCAGGCTGATCCAGTTGCAGAACCTTCCGCAGAACCACATGGCACATCTGGAGGACGCCAGGAATCTTGTCCGCTCCGGCGATTACAGTATGCTGTCCATGCTGTATGACTCTGTGCCGGAAGTCCTGTCAGAACTTATCCGTACGGCTTTCGTTCCGAAAGAGGGATATAAGTTCATTGTGGCGGACTTCTCCGCCATCGAAGCCCGTGTGCTGTCCTTCCTGGCGGATGAAAGCTGGCGCATAAAGGTATTTGAGAATAACGGCGACATCTACTGTGCCAGCGCATCCGCAATGTTCCATGTACCTGTAGAGAAGCATGGCCAGAATGCCCACCTCCGGCAAAAAGGGAAAATCGCAGAGCTGGCTCTGGGCTATGGCGGCTCGGTCGGCGCACTCAAATCAATGGGCGCCCTCGATATGGGGCTTGCCGAAGAGGAACTCCAGCCCCTCGTGGATGCATGGCGCACTTCCAATCCGAATATTGTGCAGTTCTGGTGGGATGTAGACAGCGCCGTCAAAACCACTGTGAAACAGCGGCTTGATACAGAGACACACGGCATCCAATTCAAATATCGGAGCGGGATGCTGTTCATCCAACTCCCGTCCGGCAGACGGCTCTGCTATGTGAAGCCAAAAATGGGTACAAACCGTTTCGGCAGCGAATCCGTCACATATGAGGGTGCAGGCGGCACGAAGAAATGGGAGCGCATTGAAAGCTACGGTCCGAAATTTGTGGAGAACATCGTGCAGGCAATTTCACGGGACATCCTCATGTATGCCATGCGGACGCTATCGCGCTGCTTTATATGCGGGCATATTCACGATGAGCTTATCATCGAACGCAGTATGGGTGTCTCCCTGGACGCTGTCTGTGAGCAGATGGGGAGAACCCCTCCGTGGATTCCGGGACTGAAGCTCCGCGCGGACGGCTACGAAACCATGTTTTATAAGAAAGACTGAAAAAGGTGGTGCCTATCGTGATGATAAGCACCGCCTCAGTTTTACCTGTCAAAAGTGTCTTTTACGAGCGGCTGAACGATCGAACGAATCTTTTTAATACAGTCCGATACTGTCCGCTGCTTCATGTCCAGCTTGTCCGCCATCTCCTGCTGCGTAGCACCGTCATAGAGCAGCCTGAAAATTTCCCCGTATTTCGGTTCGATTTCAGAGAGCATGGTAATCAAATCCTTCAGCAACGATTCGTAGATGACCGTATCCTCAAACAAGCCGGGTGCTGCCGGTTCCGCTCCTTCATCCACCAGGAATGAGAGCGATGCCGGGCGGTTCATTTCGCGGCACACCTCAGATGCATGGCTGCACTTCTCGCACTTATTGGATTCAGGGCAGCGGATGAGCTTGCCGACCTTGCCGGGGACGAGACAGCGACTTTCACGGTCCTGCCGTTTCTGCTCTGCCCAGATAGGCTCCATGTACGCCTTGTACTCCTCTTCGGTCGCATCGACCATAACGACCCTGCACTTGCGGTTTCCGATACGCCGCCAGGTGATGTCCTCCGGCTTGATTCCAAAGTCGCAGATAACCGCGTCTGTTACCGCCATCGGAATCTGATACTGTTTGTCCTTCTGTTTACTCTGCTTGTCCATAGTTCGGGTCCTCCTTCGACCCTTTTGGTCGAAATGAGAACCCGTGTGCAGCACAGAACGCAAAATAAGCGCAGTTGACCAGCTGAAACAAAATCCTCATTTCAGTGCTGGCCAACTATTCCAGGCGTTGGCTCTGTTTTCAGTTTTCTGCTGTTCAGCTCTGGAATCACCCGTGATCAATGGATGAACATCGCAGCAGTGTAAACCAAATTTTTATTCTTGCTAAATTTGAAGTGCGTTCGCAGCATTCAATTTTGCAAAAAGTGTAGAAATTTGATTTCGAGTGTGATATAATAAATTTGTACACTCTGTCAAAGCTGGGAGTACCCCGTGTATTTCTACCGATTTGATTTACTGACTCCAGTATAGCAAAACGACCATTTTAGAAATCGGACTTCTCGGACACGCTCGGACAGATTCGGACAAGACTAATCTCTACAGAAGGGAAGTATAGAGGTATGACATTTTCTGAATATGCAATAGGACTTTTTCCATACCTCTCTTGTGGAGAAACAGAACCCTATTATTTTACAGAGCTAATCGGAAGCTTCATAAAAGATGCCGCTATGGATTCCTGTCAGATTTTGAAACGAAAAGATGATACAAAATATCGGTACGTCACAGGGGATCGCCCTATTCCCCAAAAGGCAGCTCAATATATTTATGAACAGAAGGATAAGGAGAAGTTCTCCAAGTGGATGTGGGAACGCATGGGTGATGCTGACTCTTATGATGGCGTCATAGAATGGCTTAACAATTGGGGAATTAGTACTGATGAGCCTGAAAGAGTGTGCCAGAAATTACTTGAAGACATATTATTGGATATCATTCAAAAAAGCAGCGTGACACAAAATGTCCAGGAGACGGAAATAGATTTAAAATTGATTGACGATATCCAGGAAAAAATAAAAGCGCTTCCCCGTCCGGCTGAAGTACCGGTTCCAGAGGAAGCGACTGATGATGAACAGATGTATATTAGCGAACTGTATCGGGCATATGGAGATGCCGAATGTATCGATGCGTTTTCAGCAGATGATCTTGCTTCTTATCCCGAATATGAAGAAGACTTGGACGACAGGCGTGTTGACTTTTATGCTGCTGAAACCATTCGCCGAGGTGTAATGGAATTAGGCAGTGGCGGACTATCTGGTCAATTTGATGTGTTAAAAAGCGAAACATATGACGGAGTAAAAGATACAGCAAGACGCAAGCACGAAAACGGGTATGAATGTATGCTTTCCATAATAGAGCAGGCTGTCAACGCGCCTGTGACGAACTATCTGTTGAGCGAATCTCCATATTGGATAAGCGCAAGAATCAAAAAGGGTGTCTGCCATCATCTTGTAAATGATAAAAAACTGATTTGGGTAAGGAGGCGAAAGGCGCAATGAATATATCCGCTCTCGGCTCCACATTTGAAATCTCCCTCCGTATCCTTCTTTTGCTGGATGAAGCACATAATGCGTCCTTTGACGAACAGCAAATCGGCGCAATTGATTTCATTTCCGTCTATGCTGCCGACTTCGGTCTGTTGGATGAGAACCTACACGGATATGGTAATTACAGATTTTGCGAATATCCTGCAAGACAGCACTTAGTTTCATCTGCCCTTAAAGAACTTATCCTGGATGGATATGTTCGCCTGTTTCCGTCTGCAACGGGATATAGATATTCCGTTACAGCCGATGGGAACAAAGTATGTGAGAAGCTGACCAGCAACTATGCAGGAGAATATCGAATTGCAGTTCAGGCTGTAATGGACAGGTTTGACAATGCAGATGCTGATATGATGCTGCGTGAAATTAACAGGCTCACGGTTCAATCCCTAAAGGAGGTCGGACATGAATAGATTTTATATTGAAAAACTCATCGTGTCCGGCGGCGGACATAAAACAACTGTTATTGACTTTAAACCGGGATTGAATTTTATTCTGGGGCCGTCCAATACAGGCAAAAGTCTTATTATGGACTGCATAGACTATGTGTTTGGTTTTACACCCAAGAAGACCCGATCATCAAAAATCGTTGATAACAATTATGGTTATGAACGTATTGCCCTCCATTTGGCAACAGATAACGGAACTGTAATTCTGGAACGTAAAATCGGTGATTCAAAAATAGCTGTTAGCGGAACTGACTCGAGCGTGGATCGCGGCTCTTACAGTGTAGGCAATAGTGCCAAAAAGAACATCAACTCAGTATACCTTCATCTCCTTGGCATTGACGAACCCCATTCTGTGCGTTCGTCTGAAAAAGATTCCAAGACCCAAGCACTGACATGGAGAAGTATGCTTCATCTATTTTTTATTCGTCAGGGTGATGTTGCAAGGGAAAGTTCTTCGCTGTTAGCTCCAAGAAGTGTAGGACCTACAAGTTCCGCCGCAGCACTGCTATTTCTCCTGACCGGGCAGGATGCGAACGACCTTGAAGCAAATGAAGACCCCAAAATCAGTGAAGCAAAGAAAAAAGCCCTCATCGCTTACATTCAGGCGAAAGTAAACGACTTGGGCGCAAGGCGTGAAAAACTGGAGGAAGCTCTTTCTGCTGCAAATATAACAGATCCTCGTGCAAGTATTGAGCAGGTGCGAAAAGAAATTGCTGTTCTCCAGGCGCAACTGGATTCCACTACAAAAGAAAGCCAGGAAATCATGTCACAGATTTATGAGTGGAATGGCAAACTTTCAGAATCCAGAACTGTAGGGCGCAATTTTGCTGTCCTTCGACAGCAGTATCAATCTGACATAAGACGGATTGGTTTTGTCGTAGAAGGTGCAGAGAACGCATTCCCTGTACGAAAAAAAGTCAAGTGCCCCATATGCGGCGAAGAAATCGAACGTGTGCGTGATACCACAGTTATTGATGCTTCTGCTGCTGAATTGGAAAAAATAAAGCGTCATTTATCCGAACTGAGTGATGCACAGCGCAGCGTAGATCGTCAGGAAAAAGTCATTGCCGCTACAATTCGCACATTAGAAGAAAAGAAAGAGTCTGTTGATAAATTGATTTCTGAGCAGTTACAGCCGCAGCTATCCGCGTTTGAAGAAAGGCTCGAAGAGCAGCTTAAACTGATACGGCTATCGAACGAACTGGAAATTGTCCGCCAGGATGAAATTCAATACAAAAGTGAATTGCTCGACAGGGAAACCGAGGAAATATCGGAATCTACAAAGCACAGCATCTTTGAGGACTACACTTACGATATCATCCACGGTTTTGAGGAAAAGCTAAGAGAGATTTTAACAGCTTCCAAAGTTGGCGGCGCGGCAACAGTCAGATTTAACATGGAAAACTTCGACATAGAGATTGACGGGAAGAAGAAACCTGTTATAAGCGGCGGCGGTCATTGCGGAATCCTAAACACTATCACCACGCTTGCGATAAGCGCCTATTTAATAGAACTCGACCGTCCCGCTCCGGGATTCTATGCTGTGGATTCATCATTAACACAGTTATCTGAGGCGGAATATAAGGAACAGAGCGATACCATCAAACAGAACTTTATCGAATACCTTATCGCTCATGCACATGAACGACAGGTTATTATAGTGGAGCAGACAAAGCGGATGCCTTTCGTTCCTTCCGAAAACGATGATTCGGGAATTCGTGTTGTTCAGTTTACCAGAAATAAAGAAGAAGGAAGGTATGGCTTCCTGAACGAAGTATATAACGTGGAAGACCAATAACCCCAGCTTCTTTTCCTTACACCTATAGCAGGAGGCAAACAATGCATATTAGTTATAATAAATTGTGGAAGATGTTGATTGATAAAAATATGAACAAGCGTGACCTTGCAGAGCAAAGCGGCGTCAGTACCGCATCCATATCCAAGCTCAGCAAGGGAGCTAATATCACTACCGATGTTTTACTGAAAATATGCGAAACCATGGACTGCCATATTGAAGATATTCTCGAAACCATTGATGACTGAAGGAGGTATCTGATGCCCAATCTTATAACTCTTGATGGCGATAGTCCCTCCGTTCAGTATTTATGCCAGAAGGATAAGCGGCTGGCAAAAGTTATCCATATGGTCGGTCCGATTAGTTATGCCCCTCACGATGAGGATGCTTATCCGTTTTTAATACATGAGATTATCGAACAGACGCTCTCTATTAAGGCAGGGCAAAAAATATATGGACGATTGGAAGATTTATGTCACGGAAATATCACTCCAGAACAGATAGCTCTTTTGTCCGATGAACAAATCCGAAGTGTCGGAACTTCAAGTGCAAAAGTCAATTACATTCGCAATATGACGAACGCAATCATGGACGGCTCTATTTGCCTTGAGCAAATAAAAAATCTGTCTGATGAAGATGTCATAAAGACTTTGACGAAGATACGCGGCATCGGAAAATGGACAGCTAAAATGTATCTGATATTTGTCCTTGACCGTCCAGATGTGCTGCCGGTGGAGGACGGAGCATTTTTACAGGCATACCGATGGGTGTATAAAACTGAAGACTGCAGCGAAAAATCGATCTATAATAAATGTAAAAAATGGAAACCATATTCGTCAATTGCATCCCGCTTTCTTTACAGAGCTTTAGATGCAGGACTGACAAAACAGGAATTCCACCTATTCAAATAAGGAGGTCTCTATTATGGGATTAAAAGAAGAAGCCGCAAGGACATTAGACACAGCATATCAGACTGCACTTTCTGCGCCGAACTCGTCCTGCTCTCACAAGGGTTTTATCGATTATGTAATTGATAACACGCATTTGACTTACAAATACATATTGTTTACTGCGATCTTGTCAAAAGCAACAGATGAAAGCATTAATCCATTATGCCTACAGAAGCATTCCACCCTTCCCGGAGCATATGACGCAAGAACCGTCTGCCACAAGGTCATTGTTCCATTTGAAATGGAAGTTTTGAGAAAGGCTCTTGGCGGTTCGAACGAACCTTTTCTGAACAAGCCCGCTCGTTTTCCAGAACTGGATAAAGGAAATGCGGTTCGTCGGGGCAACGATCAGGCAATACTAAATGCATTGTGTGATAACCTTCCCCTTATATCTACATCTGGGAATGCATATCAATGTTTGGTCTATCTGCTATGTAAGCTGATTAAAATCAGAGATGAGAAGGATAGCTTGACTCGCTTTACTATTGAAGATTCTATGGATTTGCCGGCGAAATTGATGCAATATATCAACGAGGCTCTTAAGGTTAGTTATGAGGGTGAGGTTCTTACTCTCATGGTAGCAGGTGTTTATCATTTGATGTATCTTAACAATCCGAATGCAATTGTAGAAGTGCATCCAGTGAATCAAAGCGGAGCGTCTGGTCGTGAGGTTAGCGATTTAGATATTTACATTAATGGCAGACTTGTATCCTCTAACGAATTGAAGGATAAAGGATATGCAGAGACCGACGTTCGTCATGCTGCTGATAAAGTTATCAATGCCGGTGGTACCAGTATGCTGTTTATCGAAGGTCCTCGCGGCGAAAAGAGTGGCAATTTTATAGATACAGTTCAAAACGATTATATGTCTCGCGACTTTATGCTGCGTATTCTGTCCTATAAGATTTTCCTCTCGGTTACAGTCCCTTCGTTGGAGAATATTGATTGCGAAGAATTTGTCAGGTTTATTTTAAAGACTGCGCGGGAAACCAAGTTTAAGGAAGAAGTAATCGTTTATCTTGACGAGCTTGCACAGCGGATATTTGGATTAACAAGAGAATAAACGAGAAAAACGCCATCAGCCTTGAATGTACTGATGGCGTTTTTGATTTTTCATTAAAATGAAGCAGGTTCTGTTTCCATATATGTAATCAATGCTTTCGCTACGGCTTCTGCCATCTTACACGGGACGGCATTTCCTATCTGAGTATAGACCATTCCTTTGTTTCCGCAAAATACATAATCATCAGGGAGGGATTGGATTCGTGCGGCTTCTTTTATCGTAATCCTACGGAGTCGATCAGGTGCCTCCCTGAATTCAGGTACAATTGAGCCATCCATCAGCCCTTTATGATAGTCAACCACCCAGTCACTTGGAGCATCTCCATACAGATAGTCCTCATCTACAAATGGAGTTTTGTTCCCTCCCATAGATGCTGGCAGCGTATTTGCATAGCTGTCGACATTTATCGGTCGCCCCTGACCGTTAAAGTACATTCCAGCATATGGAGATTTCCTCATGACGGGATGCGTGGCAAATGTAATCTTCGCCGTACAAGTATCCGGATTCTGCTCCGTTCCAGCTTTTCCTAATGAATGCAGCAAAGCTCTAATCACGGGTGCCTTATTTTTTTGCTGAAGGAGCAAATCCTTCATAAAGTATTCAAAGAAGGGATTGTCGTTATCCTTTATCCCTATAAAAAATACCCTTTCCCGCTTTTGGGAGACTCCATACTCGGTTGCGTTAAGAATAAACGGAACACAATTATATCCCATTGTCTGAACGCGTTCCAAGTATTTTCTTCGCACAGGTTCCCATTTTTCTAAAACGCCGAGTGCCTTGACGTTTTCCATGACAAAAGCTCTTGGTTGTACCTTTTCAACAACATCGAGAAATGTAAAAATCAATTTACTCCGTTCATCGTCCGGGTTCATTTTTCCCGCGACTGAAAAGCCCTGGCACGGAGGACCACCGAATACCAAATCAACACCATTGAATTTAGAAAGTTGATCCATGACGTTATTTATATCGTCATTGACCATTACTCCGGAAGCGTGGTTGGCATTATATGTTGCTGCCGCCTCGCTCATCAATTCATTGGCAAAAACAACCTCTATACCGGCTCTCTCAAATCCTATATCCATTCCTCCGGCTCCCGTGAAAAGAGAGACCGCAGTCATTTTATTTGCCATCTTCAACTGCTCCTTTATCATCCTCATGAACACGAAAAACCAGTGAGTTGTCCTTAGAATCAAGATAAATATCAAATTTGGTTTTTCCCTTTTCCACATCCATATTTGATAAGATTGCTTTTGGCATTCTTACCCGCATATCCTGTTGCAGCACATATGTATCAAGGTAAATGCATGAATCCGTCATCTCTACACGCCTCCTCTTGTGTGTTCCAGTCTAATTATACCCTGTTTTTAGTCTAAAGTCAACTCTTATACGAGCTTAACGATAGCTCTTACACTTTAACGATAGCCCTACTCTGAAACGATAGCTTTTTTATCGTTACAGAGTGCCACGAGAAAACCGAGCAGTTTGCACTTTGGAGTACGCTTTTATCATGCAGCCGAAGCCCCGAAAATAAAGAAACCGCCCAGAAATGGCGGTTTTACGGCACTTTTATTATCGTGTTTTTGTATCAATCTGATTATGGTTTTGTCGATTTTCCCTGCCTCACAGTCGGCAATCATGCGGTTAAACTCGGTGCGCTTTTTCGTCCCCGTGCCGGAGATGCCATTGTCCGCATAAACGCCAGCGTATTCTCATTCCGGGTTCTTTTGAATGTAGCTGCTGTAATAGCTGACCTGTGCAGAAAGGGAATGGCGCATCCGCTCAGTTTCCATTGATATTCTGGCATATGCTGCCACCCGTTTTCTACGCTTTAGTTCAGGCAGTTTCCTTTCAATTTTTTCTACTGATTTCACGAGAAAATACCTCCTTCCTCAGTGTCTATATATCACTCTAAAGCGGAGATATATCAAGCGTTTTTCGAAAGTAATGTACCCAAATATGGGCGGTATTTTTTGAGCAGGATTGTATCAATTGCAGCATATTCTTCCTCGGTGATGAGGTACTTTTCCAGCATGGATTTTGCAATGGATATCGTGGCGTAGTAAAGCATATCGCTGCAGATTTCCTCCTCGGTCATATAGCATCACCACCTTTGAACCGGTCTGCAATGTAGCAGGAGTGGCAGCAGTATTTCCTGTGGCTGTTGCCGTAGGCAGTGAATTCCTTTCCACAGGCAGGACAGACATAGTGGTAGACCGCCCTTTGATTCACCTGCCCCTGGTGTGAGTCCCACCATGTGGTGTGGCACTCAGGACAGCAGAATTTTTTCTTTTTCACCTTTAGATGCTGGGTGAGCGGTTTTCCGCAGTTCAAGCATTTTTCTGTCGCTATATTTATATGGGCATTGCTCCTGGCAAGTACCCCGGCAAGGTCGTGGGAGCGGCAGTATGCTTTTACGCTGTCTTTGGAAAGACCGACTGCTTTTGCAATCGCTGTGTAGCCATAACCGCTATGCCGTAGGTCAGTAATGGATTTTCTTTGCTCGTCAGTCATGGGTTGTCTCCTCGTAAATTGTTGTGGTAGGCAGTATTCCCGCCTTCACTCTCCACTGGAGAAAAACAACCGTTTTGAGCGAAAAAAAATAACGCCCATCAGAGAAACTTCAAATTCCTCCGATGGGCGTCATTCATGTCCGGCTTACTGCTTTTTGAGATACGTCCCGCAGCAGAAGCCTGTGTATTTGATATTATATTTCTCGTGTCAGCAGTTCCCTGTAATAGCGCCGGAAACCCTCTGCGTCAAGCTCCTGCCGCTTTGCGTACAGTTCCTTCGCAGTTTTGCCGGTCACATAGCACATATGGTCATTGTCTCCGTCGGTCACTGCGGCATAGGCGTCCTGCGCCACTTCTTCCGCTTCTTCCAGTGCGTCCATATCCGGCATCAGCGCCTGGACCTGATTTTTGATCAGTGCCTCATATCCCTCCATCGGCATCTGTTCCATTTTGAAGCCCGTTTTCACCACGCCGGGAACCAGCGTCTTGACACGGATGTGAAACGGTGCAAGCTCGTGGTAGAGCATTTCACACATCCCCGTCACCGCCCATTTGTCCGCCGCATAAATGCCATCCAGAATCAGGTCCATCTCTCCGGCGAGGGATGTGGTCGTCAGGATTGTGCCTGCCCTGAGTTCCTTAAAGTAGGGAATAAACTTCTGCGTTACCCGCACCATACCGAGGATGTTCGTGTTAATGGATTTCCACATCATCTCCTCTGTCATGTCCTCGAAACGGGCTTTCATGCCGTAGCCTGCATTGTTGAACAGAACGTCCACTTCATACTTTGACAGCGCCTCCGATACCGTCTGCTCCACCTGTTCCGGGCTTGTAATATCCAGCGGATAGAGCTTCACGTTTTCGTATGCGGTCAGCTCCGTTTCCTTTTCCGGCGTTCGCATAGTCGCTATCACCGTCCAGCTTTTTTCGGCAAACAGCTTTGCCGATGCCTTTCCGATTTCCGATGAGGAACCAGTGATAAAAATCGTGTTCATTTTCTAATCTTCCGTTTCAGCTTTCTACAACCATATTGACGAGAAAATCTTTCCATTGTCCCGGATTTTCCGGGTCATAGCCCAGCATATTTTTTCCTGTATCCATACTCCGAATCTGCTCCATTTCCTGCCCGGTCAGTTCAAAATCCCAGATGTCCAGATTGCTTCGGATGCGCTGTTCGTGTACGGACTTCGGAATGGCGACTGTCCCTTCCTGCATATGCCAGCGGAGGATGATCTGCCCCGCATTTTTTCCGTACTTTTCCGCCATAACTGTTAGAATTGGGGCGTTCAGCAAATCCTTACTGCCGCTGCCCAAGGGACTCCATGCCTCCAACTGAATATGATTCTCTGCCATAAATGCGCACAGCGCTTTCTGCTGGCACAGCGGATGGAACTCGATCTGGTTTACGGCGGGAACGGTATCCGAATGAGCCATAATATCCCGAATCTGACCGGCAGAGAAATTGGCGACGCCAATCGTGCGGATTTTTCCTGCGACCCTTGCTTCCTCCATTGCTTTCCAGCTTCCCAGGTAATCCCCAAGCGGATGGTGGATCAGGTACATATCCAGATAATCCAGCCCCATCCTCGTCAATAATCTGTCTATCGCCGAAACAGTTCTCTCATACCCTATATCCTGCATCCACAGCTTAGATGTGACAAAAATTTCATCACGGGGAATACACGACCTTCGGATTCCCTCTCCGACAGGCGCTTCATTCTGATAAACGGTTGCCGTGTCGATCAGGCTGTAACCGTTCTGAAGCGTAAAGCTGATGACATCGGCGCATTGCTCCGCGTCGCTGATCTGCCAGACGCCAAGCCCAAGTGCAGGGATTTTCATCCCGTTGTTCAAATCGTAATACTTCATGGCAATTCCTCCTGTTTTCGTATTGTACTAATTTCGGACTATATGTCCAAAAAAATTATACAGGCTGAAAGGATGTTATGGGGGCGGTGCCTGCTCCCACTAATCCTCAAAAATCTTCTCCTGAAATACTTTCCCATAAAGCTGAATGCATTCCAGCAATGCCGTACGCTGCTGCTCTGAGAGCGCCTGCATCGCCTCGTATTCCGCGTTTTCAATATGCGGGGAAAAGGTTTCCATGTAGGCCTTTCCCAGCTCCGTCAGGTGAACGGTCTTCGTCCGTCGGTCTTCCGGCAGTTCCCGTAGTTCAATATATCCTTTTTTATAAAATCCGGTGATGATGGAGTTGACCGTCTGCTTTGGCAGGAAGGACATCTCGCAGATGCTTTTTTGCGTACAGTTTTCCGTTCCGTAATGTATTTCAGAATCTGGAGGCTGGTATAGGAAATCCCGACAGAGTGCGCATAATCGCTGTAGGCCATGGTAATGCGCTGCCATTCATCTGAAAACAGCTTCACTTCATTTTCGATTTCTTTTATCTTCATTTATCCGTTCCGTCCTTTCTTTAGATAGTCCGAAGCAAAGACTATCTAAATTATATCCAATTCTGTTGCCGCTGTTAAGGGGCTATCCAGCATCTTTTCACCATTTTCAGCCATTTTCAAAATTTTCAAAATTTCTGTATCAACCACTAATTTGACAGAACATCCTGGCAGATAAAATATGTGAAATGACAACAAAATAACGCCCATCAGAGAAACTTCAAATTTCTCCGATGGGCGTAACCCTTTGTTTATTCACTGACCGAGATATAGTCTCCCGTCACATTGGAAATAAACGCATATCCGCAGTCTGTTTTCTCGCACTTAATCTTAAACCATCCGTTTTTGCAGTCATCTAAGATTTCTACAACAGAGCCTTTCTTAAGAATGAAAAGCTTGTTTGCGTCCATAGAACTGCCGTCACGCACGTTCATGTTCGTGTTGAGCGTTCCTTTTTTGATGGTTGATTCCACTTCACTGGCGGCAGCGGGATAAACCACATCGCCATCTTCTGTGAAAACGAAAGCACTGTTTGCCTTTGCCTTCGCAACAGCATTTTTCAGTGTGCGGTATTTTCCAAGCTGTGTGCTTTCATCCAACCATTCTTTGCGGACAAGATAGTAACTGTCCGTCAGTTTCTCCGGATATTTTTCATTATTCATAAAATCAGCCTCCTTATTGTTTTTTTAGGTATTTACTGGAGCAAAAGCCTGTGTACTTCACCTTCTTGTAGGTCACTTGGACATAGAGCCATTTTGTCCCCGACACGGAAGTGTAGTAACCGTAATTTTTTACTTTCGTCCCGCTTGGCAGCGTGACAAGAATCTTCTTGCCAGTACCCGCTCCGTTTCGCAGGTTCAAATCCGCCGTGGCTTTGTAGGTGCCTGCCAGTGACTTTAAATAACTCTTTACTGTATCGTCTGCTGTTTTTTCCGTGGCTGTTGAAGTGGTGGTTGTTGTGGCGGCAGTAGTGCTTGTATTTGAAGTCGATGTGCTTGCGGAATCGTCCGTGCAATACGGGCACTGCGCCCAATACTGCCAGTCAGAAGCCGAGTACTTTGTTTTTACAACACCATACTGATGTCCTTTTGCTTCATAGATATAACCATCGCCGCCATACACGCCGACATGAGTAATCTTGCTTGTACTCGTGCCTTTAAAAACAAGCTGCCCCGTCTTTTTAGGAAAACCTGCAATCTTACCCTTACTGCTTGCCTTTGCGTACATTCCGCTTGCAGAAACATCTTGTGCAGAGTTGTAGGAAGGAACGGTAGTCGCCGAGCTGCTCCAAAGATACCATTTGATAAGTCCCACGCAGTCATGTACCCTTTTACCATACTGGCTCGAAAAATCCGATGCCGTATAGTAACTCGGATATTGCTTCTTCTTGCTTGTGTACAGGGATTCACTCGCTGTCTGTCCATAGGTTCCGTACCAATATGGGAATCCCACCTGCGCCTTTGCGTATGCCACAAGTCCTGTGTTTGTTTTTGCTGCCATAATAATCACTCATCCTTTCCGTTTGTGTCGTCCTCGTCCGTGCGCTCATGCAGCTGCACAAGGATATCTTTTAGTTTCTGCGGGATGGGAAATCCCAGATGTCCCGTGTTTTCCAGTATGCTCACGCCCTCGTTCGAGAGATAAAAGAAGATAACGGCAGTTCTTAACGCACTGCCTGTCCCAATCACCTGCACGTCCAGAATATTGGCAATTCCGACAAGCAGAAAAATCAGAACCTTCTTACAAATCCCTCGAAATCCCACACTGCTTGAAAGCGTGTGGTCGTTTATGGCACACAGCATACTTACAATGTAGTCCGCTATTACAAATGCAATTAACGCATATAATAGTCCATCCCATTCGCCCAAGAGCCACCCTAACCACCCGCCTATCATCGTGAAAACTAATTGAATCACATTCCATAACTCTTTTATAAAGTATCCCTCCTGTTCTTTTGGCATAATAAAAGCACCTCAAAAAAGAGATGCCGCCTACTGTTCCTGAATCGTATAGGTTATTTTCATCGTTTTATCCGCTGTCTTTGTTACCGCTTCGGACAGGTTATTGATGGTTGCCAGATAATTAGTCGGTGTGACAAATAACCCGATTGAATTGGAACCGCCGTTGCTTTTGTAATACAGCATCGGTTCATCCACAACGGGTGTATAGGAGTAACTGCCTGATTCGCTGTAAAAATCATAATTCTCGCTGACGGTAAACTGCTCCGTTTGCGTATTCAAAATATATACTCTGCGGCTTGATGAGCTGCCCGAGCTTGTAACATAATAAATTCGTTCATCATGTGCAAGTAAAGGCAGTCCTGTGATGGAGGTAATTCCATTGGACTCCATAACCGTGACGTTTGCGCTGTTTCCCAGTTCAAACTTGTATATCTTGTAACTGCCGCTATAGCTTCTCATATACACATATCCCTGATGTACAATCGCATACTGGGAACCGCTTCCGTTTAACGAAACATCCGCCGTATTGGTCATGGTATACTGTGTAATGCTCCAGTCCGTGGTACTGATTTTTGTCACAACAAAGCTAGCGTTTACCGCAATCGTACTGCTTGATGAAGATATGAGGTACAGACACTTATTCGTATGGTCGTAATTGTAGGTTGTATAATAGGTCAGCAACTGCGTGGAAAGTGAATCAAGTTCCGTTTCTTCAATCAGTTCCTTTGTCGTATAAGGGTTTACCAGCACGGAAACGGATTTTAAATGTGCCCGTCTTTTGATAATGGAAATATTGCTCTCGTCCACTATCTTAAAGTAATAGGCGGCATCCTCGCTTCGGCTAATCAAAAAGAGTGCTTCCGATGTGCCAAATGTCACATTTTGCGTTTTATCCGTTGTCGTTGCGCCGTTGTAGTCCTGATATACATAGTGCAAGGCAGAGGTGCAGGTCGTAAAGCCAAGCTCCGATGCCGTTCCCGGAACTGCATCCACGTACCCATATCCGTTGTATCCGCCCGATGCATGGATAAGGCAGATACAGAAAATCGTGCCGTTTGCCTGTGAGGTCGTAAAATCATACACATACTTCATATATCTTTTCGTCAAATCAATTTCACTCTTGGTCTGATTGTAGCCGCCCCTTGCCGTTCCGGTTGTGTTGTTCTGTACGTTATAGACTGCACAGCCTACCATATTGACGTCAATCGTGTAATACTGCTTCCCGGATTTTATGAGGAAGTATTCAGAACCGCTTTCTTCTGTTTCTTCGTCTGTACTGTCCGCAGTTTCCACACGCTCTTCACTTTCCGTCAGCGAAACCGTTATCTCTTGTACTTCCTCAAAATCGGTCGTGTCGATTGCCAAATGTGCAAGACATCTGGTGTCGATTTCTTCCAAAACAGAAGTATAGGAGTAGGTGTGAATCAGTTCAAATACACCATCCTCCGTCACCTCGATTTCCGACTCGTCATATTCGCTAAAATGCACCTTGTCCATCGTAAAGGTTTTTATGACCTTCTCCGCCGTTACCCGTTCATTGACTGCGTCAAACGTAAAGGTACTTGTCAAAATCGGAATACTCGAAAAGACCTGTGCAGCATTGGGGATATACAGTTTCGGAAATGTCACCGTGAGGGCATCGCCCAGTCCGTCATAACCGAAGAAAGATTCGGCAATCGCCACATCGGATATGGTTTCCGTGATGCTGACACGCCCGTTCCAGTCGCCAAGCCCCGCAACCAGTCCCTGTCCGCTAATGGTCGCTCGTATCTGCTGCTCGCCGATAGTAAGCGTTCCGTTTGTGCATTTGAGGGAAACGGCAAAAGTGTTCTCACTGTTTTCTTCAACCGAACTAAGCGGGAAAAAGAGCGTGAGGATTTGTTTTCCCTCATGTGTCACCTGGATGGGATAAAAGGTGTCAACCTCCTCATCATTGATTTTGTATATCACTTCAATGTCCGGATGTGCTTTCCCTGTGAATGTATACGTGACATTTGCTGTGCTTTCGTCCTCGTAGGTAATTGTTCCCTGTGTGGTTTCTGTCGTTTCCTCCGCTGTGACCGTCAGCAGCATTTCTGCCAAAAACATCGCACTCGTAAATTCCTTTGATACAAAGGTAATGTTTAAAACCTCCGTAACGGAATTGCTTATCTCAAAGGGTGATGCGTTCACAAAGTCATATACCACAGTTTTGCTGTCCTCAATCTGGTTTAACAGCCCTGTGATGTTTTTATTGTTTTTGCTTTTGGCTTCCGCAAGTTTTGGATTTTTCCCCACACACTTTAGAGAGTGCTTTCCGTTGATTTTGTACGTGATACTTGTAATACAGGAAATCTTCGTTTCATCCGCATGACCGCCCCGAAAAACAAGGCAGTCCATCGAGTCAAGAGCAGGATTTCCAATGGTATCGCTGTCAAAGGGTACGTATTCCACAACGGAAATAGCGTCAAGGATTCTGTTTAATAACCTCGCCCATGTCGTCTGCAAACCAAACTGTAGGAGCGGATTGGTTTCTAAGTTCATGGTTAAGCCGTCGTCTGTTTCAAGTGCGTAGTATTCCGCCGTTTCGGTTATCATGTTGGTAGAGGAGATTGCCGTATAGTGTGTTACAAAATCCGAATAGGTGCTGCTGTACCTGTGCTTTTGCTCTACGGTCCTGACGGCAGCGTTGCCGTAGGGAATCAGCACCAGTTTTCCAAACCGGTCAATCTGGCACACGCACCCTAGTACCTGTGCCACATAATACAGCAGATCCAGATACGTTTCGATGTCGTTATCCGAATAAATGGCGAGCGTTTCCGTGCCGTTTGGCAGGGCGTTAATTTCCGCCTGTGTCTGTGCTAACTCCACCTTACAGCTATTGCAAATGACGGTCAAAAAGTTATACGCTGTTCCGCTTGAGGCTTCGATGTTTAAGTCCTTATCAAAGCGGAGCATATAGTCGTAGGCTGTTATCTCAATGGTTTTTACGTTCCGGTTCGCTTCGGAAACCTCGAAAACGCCCATCGGCACAACCTCCTCCGTGCCGTCCTCATATTGCAGATGGAAGTACAGCTTCACCACCGCTTCATCGAGCGAATAGCGGTCAACCGTGGTGTATAAGGATATCCCCAGCTCTGCCGCATAAACCGAGCCTAATTCAATCTCACTGCTCCCACAGCAGGAACGGGTGATGTATCCGCTCCCTTTCACGATGTCTTTATTGGTAAAGCTGTACTCCGTTCCACTTGTGGTAGTAATGGTGCCCGTCCAGTAATAATTTCTGCTGTTGCTTTCAATTGCCGTTAAAAAGTCATCGGAAACCGCATACATTCTCACCACCTCCTAAAATTCATTGAGTGTAAAGGATATCGTCCAAAGTTCCTTGTAGCTGGTATCCTTTTCGAGCTTCACCTGGAATCCCGTGATATACATCTCCGTGCTGATAAGCTCCAATTGTCCCGTATTGAAATATTGCACGGAAAGTTTGTCCTCTTTGGAATATGCCGTCAGTTTTTTAAGCCAAGCGGGAGAAACGGAAAAAGACACGGATATCGTCACAACACCCTGCCTTACCACATCCCTTTGTGTGGTACCTGCTTCGGTTTCGCCTGTTGTGTCAGCCTCCACTGCATCAATGGAAACATCATAGGAATCCGACAGGGGGAGATTTTCGTTGTTAAAAACAAGGTATTGTGTATATGCCATTTATCTCCCTTCGCTTCTCAAATTCACTCTCTGCTGAACGTTTACGATAATCTCATCCAATATCGTGCCACCGATATACACAGGGACGTGTGAATTCGAAATTGATACAATTCAATTATCACATTTGGAAGGTTTCACCTTTTAATTTTTCTATAGACGAGATTGGGCAAGGGTTTCATTCTGCACTTTTAATGGTTCACTTCTCAGTTTGCAGAAAACATAATGTTCATATAATATTCACAAATTAGCTCTTGTTTTTCTGCCTGTTGTGCCGTATAATATGAGTTAGTTGCATCTAACTATAAACACAAGGAGAGTTATCACCATGGATAGAAGGGGAGGCATATTTGAACAGTTTCAGAAAAAAGGTGAAGCAGCATAAACTCCGACAGTGAAACGAAAGTCTGCATCCCTTTGATTGGAAAATCGAGTATAAGGATATAGATGAGAATGAGTTTATGATTAAAATCAGAAAATGCGGATTTATTGCTTATGCGGATAGATTTGGTGCAAAAGGAATTTTGCCGGGAATTTGTGCGGTAGATTATATCGTTGCTTATTATATGAAAAATGAATTTCATCGAACGAAAACATTGGGTTACGGAGATAACTGCTGCGATTGCCGGTATGCATTAAACGGAGACTATCCTCTGAAACCAGGAAAGGGGCAGAAATAGTTATGGAAGAACGAAAACTGAAATTAGGAGATGTCCAAGAGACTGCACTAATTCCACTGTCGAACAGAGCAACAGAGACGCTGAGGAAGAATCCAAGAGTGCGGGATTCTAAGTCTGTTCAGATTATCAGAGAACTTAATATAGAAACCTCAAAATTCGATAAGACGATTACCCATGAATGCGTGATTGCCAGAACAATCATGTTTGATAATGCCGTGAATTCTTTTATAAAAAAATATCCTGATGCGGTTTGTTTCAATATCGGATGTGGATTGGATGATCGCTTTAGCAGAGTTGATAATGGGCATATCCTTTGGTATGACATTGACTTAGAGGACTCTATTGCTGTAAGAAGCAAGATATTTGAAAATACGAATCGTAGAAAAATGCTTGTGGGCAACGTTTTGGAAACGGAATGGCATAAGAGTATATTTAAATCAGATAATGATAAGCGCAGGGTGCTTGTAATTGCAGAGGGTCTTCTTATGTATTTTTCAAAGGAAGATAACCAAAAAATATTAGAGAATATCGTATCGATTGCTCCGCAAGGAACGCTTGTAGTGGAGATGATGCGACCATCCATGATGGACGAGAAAAAGCATGATACAGTCAAAGAAACAAATGCAAAGTTTGGTTGGGGAACAACATCCGGTCATGAATTTGAACAGCTTGAGCCAAAGATGAAATTAGTCAGTGAACGCAGTTTTTCCAAGCAGATGATGAAATCAACGCCTCTGAGCAGGATTATAGGGCTTGTAAGCATGAAAATAAATAATCGTATTGCAATTTTTGAATGGTAGGTGATTGTAAATGAGCGACCTAATTGTCCCGCCCCCCAAAAAGTTAGACCAAGAATCTAACGAAATGGAGGTCGGGATATTTATGTCAAAATACAGTTACGAATTCAAGAAAAAGGTGGTAGAGGCATACTTGAATGGCGAGGGCGGACATTGCATCCGTCACCATTTTAGAACCCATCGTTTTTGTCAGTTCGGAGAGCGTATCCATCGTATTGACGCTTTCGCCGTTTACCGTGGACATGGAATCCTTGGTAATGCCCATTGTCGCCTGCACCTGCGACATGGAGGACTCGAAGCTTGCCGCCGTAGTTACTGCCGCTGTCCCAAGCCCGGTAACCGCTGCTGTAACAGGGAGCAGCTTTTCTCCGGCATTGGAGATATTTTCTCCCGTGGTTTTCAGTTTCTCTCCGGCGGCGGCTATCTTTTGTACTGCCGTAGCGGATTGGCTTGCCTGAGTTTCTAAGTCTTTTAAGCTTTGCTCTGTTTCCGCAATTTCACGCTGCAGGGCATCGTACTGTTCCTGTGAGATATCGCCGTTTTTCAGCGCGGTATTTGCCTGTTCGGCGGCTGTCTTTAAGGTCGTTAATTTTTCCTTCGTTTCTTCCACAGCCTCCGCCAGCAGTTTTTGCTTTTGAGCGAGCAGTTCGGTATTGCCGGGGTCTAGCTTTAATAGCTTCTCGACATCCTTTAACTGCGACTGCGTGGATTTGATTTGCCCATTGACACCCTTTAAGGCGATCTGCAGCTTTGTTGTATCACCGCCGATTTCAATCGTAATGCCTTTGATTCTGTTTGCCATGTGGGTGTATCTCCTTTGTATGTTCATATAAAATTTACATTGATTTCGTCCGAAATTCTTGACTAAATCGTCCGATTGTGCTATACTATTTATAGAAATCTAGTGAAAGGAGGCAACTTAATGTCTATAATCGCTACAGAACTAAAAGCCAACCTCAGCAAATATTTGCTTCTTGCCGCTTCGGAAGATGTGTTTATAACACGCAATGGAAAAACTATTGCAAAGTTCACATCTCCTTACCAGAACAAACTCAATATTCTTGATGAACTGGTAGGCAGCGTTCCTGCTACTATGACACTTGAGGAAGCCCGTGAAGAACGGCTTAGCAAAATATGAACGCATTGATTGATACCTATGTCATTATGGATTTTCTTCAAAAAAGGCAGCCATTTTATGATGATGCTCTTGCTATTTTCCGTTTTGCAGCTACGGAAAAGTTCGATGGTTATATCACTGCAAAATCTGTAGCCGATATTCATTATCTTCCTCGCCGATGCACACACAGCGAGGAAGAAAGCAGAGTAAAACTAAATAAGCTGCTTGCTATTGTCGGACTCCTTGATACAACAGCGGAGGATGTTTTCCATGTGTTGTCATCCAACGTTTCCGACTTTGAAGATGCTATTATGATTGAAACTGGAATCCGCTGTAAGGTGGATTGCATTGTAACCCGAAACACAAAGGATTATTCCAAGTCGCAGTTATCCGTTTATACTCCTGCGGAATTTTTGCAGGAACTCAATAATTAAATCATAAGACAGACAGCCTCACATCTGTGAGAATTGTCTGTCTTTCTGTTAAAACAAGTCATAATCCTCCTGCGTGGCAATCTCGGCATACTTGCAGTCGTCATTCCTGTTTTCCGCATACATATCGTTAATTAAGCCGATGGAGAGCATATCAAGATCCGCCATCGAAAGTCCCAACTGGACACACCGCAAAAGGAAGAGAGGTGTGGTCATCTGCCGCTCAGTTGGGCGAAGTTTTTTTAGATTCCACATCCGTCTGCACGTTTAAGCTCCACAGTTCAATCAGCTGCGGCAGTACCTGGTAGATAGAAAACGTATTAAACTGCTCCAGCCATTCCTCCGGCGTATCGGGGATGGATGAGTTAGCGTGCTTTGCCATAATGTAAGCGATATTCTCAAACATCTCAAGGGAAAACAAGTCAAGGTTTGATTCTTTCTCATTGCCGTTTCTGATTGCCTTATCCAGTGCGTTTAAGTCCTTGTAAATATCCCTTTGGAACTTCAGACGGTAAAGGCGGGGAATAGCCGCACTCGCACAGAATGCGACCTCCCTGCCATCAATCTTGATTTTCCTTACAATACCCATAAAAATCACCTTATCCTTCCGCTGTAGTCATATCCGGCTCGTAAACTGAATCGTACCATGCGTCATACACAGCCGAATCCGTGTCATCGCCTGTTTTTGCCTTTACATATTCGCTGGCTAACGGACGAGCCTTTATCGTGAGCGTTTCCGTCTGCACTTCCTTGTCCTCCTCATTGGTCTTAGACTCGATGGACGGATGTGATGCGGAACAGTTGTAAAGAACATGACGGATTTTGTGTACATCGCCATCAAACTCAAACAGAAGCGCAAAACTGCCTGTTTCACTGTTGGCATCCTCAATCAGGACATTGTTGGAATCAGCGGATTCCTTTAAAATATCTGTGCGAAAGCTTTCGGGTATCATGGCAAGTTCTAAGTCATCGTCATATCCCTGGTTGTTGTTGATTACATAATATTCCACGCCGTCCGCATAGAACGACTCCGGTTCGCCAGTCGGGTCCATACTAATCGATACTGCACCGGGCATTGCCACAGGCGTTCCAAAGGTCGCCGCACCGTCATCATCCACCGTAAGCGATGCATAATGCACGTTGCAGATATTAAATTTCACTTTATTTTTACCGGACATAAGTTATACCTCCATTCTGTAGAGTATCTCGTAGAGATTTTCCGAATCAATCCATACTTCACTCTTGTCATAATAAATACCGTGCGTATCAAGCACGGTTTCTACCTGTTCTTCCGTTTTTGGCTCTTTTAAATCCGTATACAGTTCTAAGTGCAGCGCATTTGCCTTGTGATAGACAAGGTCGTCTGCACTGAAATTATGGCTGTTCGGATAAAGGAAGCAGATAAACGGCGGATTGGGACTTTCACCCTCGGCAAAGTGGTCGTAAGCAAAGGGCAGTCCCATTTCTTTTACCATTGCAATAACTTCTTCATGTTCCATCACAGACTTCCTTTCAGCGTTTTTTCAAGCTGGCTGACACCTTTTTCTTCGGCATTTGCAATGTGCGGTCTTGCCGCCACACGTCCACCGCCGAACTTTGCATGACCGAACTCAAGCAGATGCGCAATCTGATAGCGATTTTGGGAATAGACTGTGACCGTCAGTGAATTGCTGTTCTCGCTTGTTTTCTTCGTTGACCAGCTTTTGGCATAGGCACCTGTGTCCTTCGGAGCATTGTCCTTTATGTCTTTTTGCACGGTTTTGCCTGCTGCGGTCACAGCAAGTTTCATCTTATCTGCCGTCAGGTCTGCATATTCCTCCAAGCCTTTCATGATTTCCGCTGCCATACGGTCAACGGATACCTTATCCGCCATCACCTCACTACCTTTTCGCAAGTGAACTTCACGGTTTTTCTCTTGTTATTCATATGGTCAACCGAGCGGATGTTATAGATTTCTCCGTCCCGGACAATCCGGTATCCCTTGCAGTCGATTGCGGACACCGCCTTGCAATAACGGACGGTAAAGCAAGCCATTTTGTGGTCAGCAGTAGTTCCTGCCGCATCCTTTTCCGAGCCGCCCTTACCGCTTATTGTGGCAAAGCAGGAATAATAATCTTCCCAGGTGCTTACATGGTTTGCGTTTTCATCCGTTACCGTTTCATTTTTCTGAAAAGTAATTCTCAAATTGAGCAGTGCAATATCCAACTAAAACACCTCCTCACGCTGCCCGAACAGCAGAGAACGCAGCCGGAAACCGTCAGCAAATTCTCTCAGAGGTAAAACAAACTCCCACAGCACCCCGCCATACATCCTGCATGACGGGGCTATTTTTTTGGGGTGTGAAATCAATTTTCACCTAATTTTCATCTGAATTTTGTTTTTTTTTTTTTTTTTTTTTTTTTTTTTTGTGTTTTTTTTTTTTTTTTTTTGTTTTTTTTTTTTTTTTTTTTTTTATTTTTTTTTTTTTTTTTTTTTTTTTTTTTTTTTTTTTTTTTTTTTTTTTTTTTTTTCACATTAGGGGTGTATAATCATCTAGTATTCAGTCGATTTTGTAAGAGTAAAATAAGAATTCTGCTCGAAATTAGAGTGAAAGGCGAAGAAAAAGCAACTGCGACAAAGAAAACGGAGGAATAAAAAATGGCATTTGAACCGAACACAAGACTGGAAGTTATCCATTTTGGAAAGTACGACTGGTTGGTGCTAGAAAGGGAAAAAGATCATATGCTGCTTTTGATGAAAGATGTGCTGGAGGAAGAACAGCCATATTTTACTGGAGAGATTAGTCAATATACTTTCACTCTCTGGGATGCGTGCTATCTTAGAGAATGGTTAAATAAAGATTTTTATAGCACATTCACGCCGAAAGAGCAAGCAAGAATTTTAAAAACCGGACGTAATAACGATGCTTATTCTTCGGATTGTGAATATTGTGAATATGGAGATGAACAGTGTGAAGTTTGTGACGCAGATCCAGACGGCTGGAGATTATACACATACAGCAAAATATTTCTTCTTACCATGAATGAAGCAGAAAAATATTTAACAAAGATTGAGCGAGCTGCAAAAAAAATCTTGGTGGCTGGAGACGTGCATCACTACAATGCATCCCTATGAGAGGGGTTTTGTGACGTTAGTCGAACTTGACGGTAGTATCAGTTATACATATAGCAATGATTATTGTGGGGTTCGTCCCGCTTTGAATCTAAAATATGATGAAATTCACGCTGATACTCTACAATAGATCTGAGATATAGACATAAAAGAATATTAGGTATAAATGACATCTGGTTTCAGTCAGATTTTTTCTCTTATTGTAAGATAAAAAGTAAGCAAAGAAAAAGACCTTCCACAATCCTGTGCCTGCGCCAACAGCTGCACCTGCACAGCCAACCGGAAATGATACCATGGAAAAGCTGGACTCCCTCAAGAAAATGTTGGAAAACGGCTTGATCACACAGGAAGAGTTCGATGCCAAGCGTAAGGAGCTTTTGGAGAAGTTATAAGCTGAAATTATGCTGCGACAATTCCCGTCCAAAATCATCGGATAGGGATTGTTACTTTTCGAAAAAGAGAATGCCGCCTAGCAGCGTTGCCCCAGAGGAGCAGGTGGCACATCTCGGTTTCCCGATACACAAAACTGCTCATTTCAGAATTCGGCTCATCGTGGAGCAGCCGGTAGAGTGGATGGTCGAGTGCCTTTTCCTTACTGCCATCGCCCGTGTATTTATACAGGTGGAGCGGGAGCTGCGCCACCGCCTCTGACAGCACCCGGACGCAGGCGTACACCGCAGCCACCTGCATACTTGACCGCTTGGTCACCAGCTTATTGGATGAGGAGCCGCCGAAGCGGAACATCCATGCGCTGGCAGAAGCTGCCCCCAGGCCTGCCGTGCTGTCCTTGGGCTTATCCCTCGCCTTGAACATACTCGAAAAAATACTCATAAAAATCTCCCTTCTTTTGAAAAATGAGCATAAGAAAAGCACCTATCATTGCTGATAGATGCCAATTTAAAAATCGTATTATATTTCCGTATTCTGTAGTTGCTTGTTCACATCTCTACCGGCGTAGATAATACGAACGATACTAACTGTATTAGTTTCCTCTATTGGCAGGTAGAAAATGAGATAATTATCTACGGGAACAAACCGTAAGCCTTTTGATTTCCACGGCTTATCCTCATAAAGTTTAAATCTCATAGGCATTTCATCAAGTCCACGAGCCATTTTGAATATTCTTTGAATCTGTCCTGTTGCTGTATCCGAAACCGATAATTCAAAGGCGATATATTCGTAAATTGCCTTTATATCCTCACGAGCTTGATTGGTGTACTTCACAGTCCAACTCATATACCATATAACCTATGCATTTCTTCTTCGACTTCATCCACTGAATAGACTCTGCCATTTTCTATATCAGCGATTCCTTTCTGAATTTCTGCATCGAACTGTTCCTTGATCATCTGACTCATATCCAGTGGTTTGTTAGCAGGAAGCTTCATTTCAAATGGGATACCTCTCTGAATGACCACCTGTCTAAGGAACATACCAACTGCATTAGACATTGGGATACCAAGCTGATTCAAAACCATTTCAGCCTGTTCTTTTACTTCGGGTTCTACCCTTGCAAACACATTTGATGTTCTTGCCATGAGAATCACATCCTTTCGTCTATTATTATACTCGATTCGCTTGCAAAATGCAAGCGAATCGCTGATATTTTACAAAATGTTCATATGAAAAGGATGCCCCGATGGTTATACACGGAATTCGTAAGATTTGCATCGCACCGTATTGCCCGGTCAAGAGCCATGACAGTCGCCACCGCACCGTCAATCTTTTCTGTAGATTTCTCCTTATCCATTTTGATGTTGCCTGCAGGGTCGGTGCGAACGAATACGTTGTCCATGTTCCAGCGGAGAATAGGGTGTCCGCCGTGTGCAATTTTCTCCTCTAGCACCAGTTTCATCAGTTCCTTGGTCGGCGGTGACATGTCCCCCTATCCCATCCAATACAAAATCATCTTCACGCCATTATCCCTATTGCTTTTCATCAAGAAATAAAAAAAGCGGTATCAGGCAGCCACAAATGCCCGATACCGCTATATTTTTACACTTTCGTCAAATATTTCTCGCTACAGAATCCCGTATAAGTCACACCGCTGCCCGTGACTTGCACATAAAGCTATTTTACGCCGCTGACCTCGGTATAATACCCGTAATTTTTCACCTTGGTATTTTTTGACAGCGTTGTCATAATGCTGTAGCTTGTACCAGCACCGTTTCTCATGTTGAGCTGGGATGCTGTCACCTTGTACGTCCCTGCTAAGCTACTGTCTTTTGACTTTGCGACGGCGGTCGCTGTTTTGCTTGTGGTGGACGTGCTGGACGTTGTGGAGCTGCTGGACGTGCTTGTCGTGTTATCCGTACACCATGGACACTGTGCCCAATACTGCCAATCCTTCGCAGCGTAAACCGTTTTTACAACGCCGTGGCGTGCCCCTTTGCTTCATAGACATAGCCATCACCGCCGAAAACGCCTACATGGTGGATGCCGCTGGAACTGGATTTAAACACCAATTGACCGGCTTTCATAGGAAAACTAGAAATGCCGCCCTTTGTGGTCGCTTTCGAGTACATTCCCGATGCGGAAACGTCTTGCGATGCCGTGTATGTCGGTGCTGCCGTGGTGGAGCTGCTCCAGAGATAGCCTTTTATCAGCCCTACACAGTCGTGAATCCTCTTGCCGTATTGGCTAGAAAAATCGGATGCCGTGTAATAGCTCGGATATTGCTTCTTTTTCGCCGTGTAAAGCGTTTCAGACGCCGTTTGACCAAATGTACCGTACCAATAGGGCAAGCCGATTTGTGCCTTTGCGTAGGTGACTAAGCCACTGTTTGTTTTTGACATAATATCACCCTTTCGAAATAAATTTTTTTGAAAATGCGATTATGTATGTTCCCGACATTAATGTCGGGAAGTCAGAATTTTTGTCCCCCTAAGTCAGGAAAACTGTCCCCCTAGTGCTTTTTGAAAAAAATCGAAAAAATTTTGAAAAAGGCTTGACAATGCGCATAATACGTGTTATAATATATTACAAGAGGTAAGGAAATGACAGCTAAAGAAATTGTTCGGATTTTACAAGCAGATGGATGGGTAAAAAAAGCGCAAAAAGGATCGCATTTACAAATGATTCACCCCACAAAAAAGGGAAAAGTTACCGTTCCGATACACGGAAAAGACTTAGACCCAAAAACATACGCATCCATTCTCAAGCAAGCAGGGTTGAAATAAGCCCTAGCTTTGCTGTGCTGTCGTTTCTCCCACAAATTGTGAAACGGAGGTATTTTCATGAAATTATCCTATCCCGTATGCATTTACCCGAATTCACCAAACGATGGTTTTACCGCCATTGTTCCCGATTTGCCCGGTTGTGTCACCTGTGGTGATACCATACAAGAAGTATTCGAAATGGCGGTGGACGCCGCTTTAGGCTGGGTCTTGACAGAATTAGAGGACGGCAACACGCCCCCGATTTCCAGCGAAATTACCGCAATTCACGCCGATGAATACCCGAACGGCTTTACGTCCATGCTAATCCTTGACATGGACGCTTATGCCGAAAAATATGGGGAAAAAGCTGTTCGAAAAAACTGTACAATTCCTGCGTGGCTAAACACACAAGCTGAATTATCCGGCATTAATTTTTCACAAGCCTTGCAAGAAGCTCTCTTGCAAAAATTACACGTTGAATAATCCTCTCCACCGTCAACCGCTTTAGTTGGCGGTGTTTTTTTCACTCTTTCACTTCATCTTCCTTCTCCACATCCGTATTATCCACCCTCGGAAAATCCATTTTCGCCTGTTCACCTCGGTTATTGGCGATAGCGTGCTGGACGCTGTTTTTTATCATCCAAACCGCACCGCCACAACTTAAGGGAATGCCGGTTAAATTTGCAATATCGCTCCAAATGGTCACATATGCATAGTGTACCGTTGCATAAACTGCCATGATGCACATAGCTACAAGCACCAGAATCCAACAGACAACCATGGCAATAATAAACAAATCCGAAAAATAGTTAATAAGGGATTTTTTTCAGCACTTTCTTTATACGGCTCCCTTGAAAGGGGAGCTGGCACGCCATAGGTGTGACTGAGGGGCCTGACTCCTCCGCTTCACTCCGTTCAGCACCTCCCCTTTTAGGGGAAGCTGTCAATTTCTTTTTCGAGTTCTTCAATCTTGCATTCATTTTTTAGCATACGCTCCTGTAATTGGTTGTGCTTGTCCACTCTGCCCGATAGCGTTGCAATATCTTCTTTCAAGGCTTCGAATTTCGCTTGCAGTATAGCGGTCGCTTTCGACTGTACCAAAGCAGAACCGCCAACCGCTGCAACCGCTGCAATAACAGCCGTAATAATTTCCGTCCAGTCCATAGAGTCACCGCCTTTAATCGATTGTGCCGGACAGGGTGAAATGAATTGTATTCCCTGCAATGCCGCCATTTGGAAACATAAATGAAAACTTTGAATAAGTTGTCGAATCCATCTTAACAATGCAAGCAACCCCGGAGGTACTGTTGGAAACATATCCTGTACCTGTGAGCGTTAAGCCATTGCTACCTATTAAGTCCGTGTTTACGTCACAGTATGTGCCACTGCTTAATGCACTGGATAATGTAATGTCACCGCTGATAAATATTTGTGACCCGATTGTGCGATATTACACCGCATCGCTGCTAGACTGTGCGCTTGTGACCGTCACCGACGTCCACCCTAAATCATCCAAATCCGTAACCGGATTCCGCAATGCTGGCAGGGAAGAAGTGACTTGCGTATAATCGGAATCGATTTCCGTTTCTCCCAACCCTGTGCCGGAATATAGTGAATCGTGTTGTATGTAGAAGATGCATGATACCACACCTCCACAAGTAAGCCGCTGTCCGTTATTTTGTAAGCTAAAATATAATCGCTGAGTACGGCGTTTCTGCCGGCTAAATATTCCCAATACAAAGTAGCATAAGACGGTGCGCCAGTAGCAGATGACCCTGTGCGGACTCGTGCCGTCAAAATGCTGTAAGCGTTGGCGTTGTATCCGTCTGTCACCTTCAGCGACAATTTTGTCGGCGTGTGGATGCTTGTAATTTCTATGCTTGCCATTTTGTAATAGGGTTGTTCTGTTGACCCTCTAGAACCTACTGTGCCATATCGCCACTGCTTGTACTTCGATGATAATGCCGTCCCACCTTCATAAAAAGTATCGGCTGAGGATGTCGTGCAAGAAGTTGTGGAACACGTCAAGTCACCATCCGTAGAAAGCTTCATCAGCGGATCGGAATACGTACCGCCAAAATATAGATACCGATTATCAGTCGTAACACTGTTATACAGCCCCATCTGACACGCAACATCGCCAGAACCGTCATTTTCATACCATGTCAGTCCCTGTGCCGCTCCGCTACTGCTGGGCATCTGATAACGTAGCCCTGTCGGTGCAAGTATTAACGTTCTGTTGTCCGATGCATAAGGAAGCGTAACTGTTGCACCCACGCCCATCGTTCCACCACTAAGCGGTAAATAATCTTCTATCGTATCCAGCTTCGCTTTGTCCTCGTCTGTATAATCGTTGGATGACAATCCCATGCCATCTTCCTGTGCAACGAAGTAAGCTTTCAGCTTGCTCCAAAAGTAGGTTAAACCGGACTTGTCTAAAAATTCGTTACTCATAATTCATTTTCCTTTCTGTTCGACACGCTTTTGCTGTGTCATTCTGTACAAATGGTGTCGATTTCTTCTTCCGTAATGGGAGAAATGACGGTTGCTATGATTTCTTCTAGGTCTTCTGTCTTAATATAATCTGCCAGAGCTTCGGCTATCATTTCGGCACATTCGTCCGCTGTGATGCCCTCTATCGGGTGTTCTTCGAAATATGCCGCTACTGCTGCGGCGATTCGCTCATCTGTTGCACTGCCTTCTTCTATCATCTCTGCGACAGTCTCCAGAAATTCTTGTACCCAGCCTTTTTCAGGGTCAGGTGCATCACCAGCTTTACCAATTGCAGGCTCAACTATCGTACTCCAGAGCTGCGACTTTACCACCTGCTCGCCCTGCAAATATTGCAGCTGCGCACACCCCTTTCTCGCCGTCGTTGCCTGTGCCGTGTCTGCGCTGGTAACATTCCACAGGACTTTGTGACCGCTAAGCGTGATTTCCACCGGATAAGAAGCTTTGTCCCACGGACGCTGATGCAGCAAAATAAATGTGCCGTCTTCGCCGAATTCCTCCAACGTTTGGCACACATCGAAAATAATTTGTGTGGCGAGATTTTCGCCGGAATGTCCCAGAAAAATACTGTGGTCGTTCGCCGCAATCAAATGTTCTGTCATGCGTTACACTTCCTCCCATGCTGACGAGTTGCTGTCCCATTTCAGCGTCCCGTCACTGCAATAAATTCGTACATCATCGGAATCGAATGATGCCCAGAAAATACCGTTATCGATTGCGCTGCCGCTCGAATCGTTTGTGATTTTCTTCCAGTTGCTTACCGTGCCGCTGTAATTTACAACCACACCGCACAATGCAAGAGAGCCAATGGAATCAACACTGGCTGGAATCTGAATTTCCGGCACATACGTATAAAGTTGATTGCCGTAGTACGTGAGCAGATTATTCGTGAAATACGTGCAGATACTTGTAATACCGCTCCCGAAAGTAACCGTCGGCGCATTGGCAGAAGTCAGCCTTGTATACGCTTGTAAGCAAAAATCCACGCTCAGCCGTGTAGTGACTGCTCTTGACCCGGTCACCATAATATCGCCGTTTGCGTACAACGTTGCAATGACGCCGCTGCCCACGGATTCTGTAGCAATTGTCGCATATGACAGAATGCCATCATCGTCAAAGGTATATTCCACGCCGTCAATCGTTTCGGTACGGGAAACATACTTGCCCTCTGAAAGGGTGATGTAGTAGGTATTGCCGCCGTATTCTACGAAGCCCGTTTGCATCTGCCCTGTAGTGGGGTCGTAATAATATCGCAAACCATCTACAGTCTGAAAGCCTGTTTCCAACACGCCTGCATTAGCAAACAAATACGGCACGCCATTGATATAATACGTGCCGGTCACCATGTTACCTTCACTATCGTAATAATAAAGCTCGCCTTCTTCGCCTGCTGTGAATTCGACTTCAATCGGTGTGTTGGTAGTATATTGTCGGACGATAGCTGCTAACGTTTCGCCCGTTTGTGCGTAATTTTCAAATTCGTTTTGCAGCTCCACAATGCACGCATAGGTGCAATTCCGGAAATAATTTTCATGCTCTGCACAAGGGTTATCACCGCCGCTGTATCCGCTCGCTTTCAATTCCGTTGACGGTTCTGTACAAGTGCCGCCCCATTCCATCGCTTCAATCCAGTCTGCCATAGTTTATCGCTCCTTTTTCAAATTTAGTAGCACCATCCAAGCGTACCGCCGACTGTACCGCTTAAATTCCCATAGCCTGTGCCGTCGTAAAACGCTGCGACGTCAGGGTCTGTGAAATCGTCTTCGGTACTGCAATACAGGAAAGTACCCGGTATTTTCACCATCTCCATGCCAACGCCAATCGGCAAGAAATTTTCGGCAAGCTCCCGCAATTTAGACGGTGTGACGGAAATTGAACCCGTTAAAATGATGCGCACTTTTGCGGGATAATTATCTTCGATTGTAAACGCTCCCGATGCTGCACCTGCTTCGGCTTCCAGATTGGTACGGATGTATTCCAGCGTGCCGTCGCTGAAATAATTGCGCATTTGTAAAAGCAGCCGTTCGAGGAAATCTTCGTCGCTCTCTCCGTCTTCTCGTGTGATAGAATACATCGCCGCCAACGCATCCAGCGCAGCACCGTATAAATTGTTTAGGTCATTCAAAGCGTCTACGTCGTCAATTTCGCTCATAAATTCATCCGCCCGTGCTTCCCCTATGTGAAGCAATCTTCAGTTGTTCGTGGCGGTTTCTTCTGTTCGCTCCCGTATCGGCTTTGCATATGCGTCCGGCAGACGAAACACCAGATTGTCTTGCATATTATCCCTCCGCTACTGCACAACGATTTCCAGTTCGCTAATATACAGATACTGTATCTCGCTCGCCATTACCACCGAATTGCCGTCAATGGTAATGTCGATAATATTCGTAAAATATCCGCTGTTTGCAACGATTGTGTGCATTGACAATGCGTAAATCGTACTGGCAATGCCATAGTTTTCCGATACATAGCTCTGTAAATCTTCCAGAAGTGCGAGCCTTTCTTTTTCTGTAATACTGTTCGTCGCCGTAATCGTCACAGTGCAGTTTCGCTGTTCCGCTGTCGTGAAACCAATTGCATGAACCACGCCGATGCTGTCAGTCACGCTGTAGGTGTTCAGCCCGTACGCTTGAATGCCGAGAGGCTTTTTCTCGAGAATTGCCGCCGCAATCTCCTGTGCCGTATCCGCTTCGCCATCGTATCGAACCACCGCCATAAAGCTATGTGGCGGCAGCGTAACGCCTGCATCCAGCGTCAGAGATTTGTCGGTGTCGTTTTCGTGTATCACTACCTCAAGGACGTTGCTCACCTGCGAGATTGCACCCACGATAGCGTCCTCCGTCTCCGTTGCAGAACCGCCTAGTGCCGCTTTGAATCGGGAGCGCAAATGTGCATCCGTTTCCTCCGCTTCGCCGCTTACAAGAAGCAAGCCGCTGCTGATGGCGATATTTGAAATCTATGTCTGATAGAACGTCCAGCTGTCGCTGTAAAAGCTGTTACTCTCTGTTCCAGTATCCGAACAGACTACCGTCACCATGACGGATTCTCCTGCGTCGACTGTCGTATCCTCTGTCAGATAATAGGTCAGTCCATTTGCGTTCAGAAGCTTCGTCCCCATTGCAATACTCGCCGCATTTGTACCGTTATTTGTCAGCGTGACCGTGACTTTCGCTGCCGTCGCTGCATTTCGTGTAATACCTGCAAAAGGGGTCAGGCGGTCAAGGGATAAGCCATAAGCCGTATCGACATATCTCGACAAATAGACCTGTTCCAGCGACTCTTCTTCCTGCGCAAAATCCGAGACCTGTAAGCGAATAAACTTTCCCAAAACGCTCGTCTCCGTGGTATCGATGTTTTCACCAAACATTTCCTGCGCCCGTATGATTTGCTGTTCCAGTAAATCCGCATAGATGTATTTTTGAAAGCTCTGTTCTGTCATTGGCATAAAATCATCCCTCCTCTACATTGACCGTATACGTTACAGCACCGCTCTGCTTTTTTGCGCTGATTTGTACCGCCAGCAGTCGCTTTTCGTGTGAATAGGTGCAGTCCGTCAGCGTATAATCTTCATCCAACTCCAATAGTGTACTCTGTACCGCTTCCCGAATTCTCGTTTCATCCGGCGGATGCTGGAACAAAGCAGCGAAATCCAATCCCTCGCTTTTGTTCAGCGACCACTTTCCAAGGTTCGTACCGAGTACCAGCCGGATTTTCTGGATTTCTTCCTCGTCGTCATAAATGTATGCAATATCTCGTGGCTCTACAATAATATCGCCGTCATCGTCGACTGCAAAATCTTTCATCTTGTCACCTCTATTTCGCAATTGTGCCGATAACGATGCCATCGGCTAAAGCGTGGTGTCTTGCGGTAGACGGTACTTGTGATACGCCGGCAACCGCTGCGGAAATGTCACGCTCTGCAAATATCATTACGCAAATTGCACCTACGGAAATTTTCTCCGCTGCCTGTTCCAAAACCGGCACATCATCCAGTGCAGTGTGACTGCGGATTTCACCGGTCGCCGTCTGAATTTTTGTCAGTGGCTGTACCTTCACTCTTGTGGCGAGTCCGTCTGCATCCTGTTTTGTAATCTGTAAAACCTCGCACACGAGACACGTGTGCAGCGTCAGCATCTACTGGCTTATCATCTCTTTGATGGTGCTTGAAATTTGTGACATATTTTCGCTCCTTTATCCGCTGATTGCTGTTACGGTGGTGGTCATATCATCGCCGTTAAAATTGTGTTCGCCCTCCTGCACGTAATATGTGCCATTTGCACGGCTGGAGGTCAGATTGATTCTCGTGCCGGTCTGTACCTGTGGATTCAAAAGCATCTCCAATTCCCAGCCTTTTACCGTGTCGGTATAGTCGCCGTTCGTGACCTCTTTTTCGTATTCTTCTGTAGACAAAAGCCCCGTATCTACAGACAAATCATAGCTCGTCGAACCGTCATAGGAGAGCGGATGCACGTAAATCGAGCCCTTGCAAACATATGCGGAAACGCCGCATATCCATGCATATTTTTTGATGGCATCCATGAGAGAACCGTCTACAGAGACGGTGCTGTCAAATGTGGAATCTCGCACGGGATACCATGATGCAATCGGAAGCCCCAGACGCACAACCAAGTCGTATAAAATCGCCTGTGCCGTGTTGCCGGCAGCATATTCCACCTCCGCTTCGCAAGACTCCAGCCCTGCACCGTCGATGGCATGGAGCGTGATAATGCGGTCTTCGTGGTCGTTTTCAATGGACTTATCGGAAATTGTCCCTTGAAAAATTACACCCAAATCGTCCCCGTATCCTGCTTTTACCGTGATACTGTCCCCACGGTTTATCTGGTTTGTGGTATTGTATGAGAGATTGTAAATCGTGAGTTCCGCTTCGTTCGCTTCGGTGTTGTTGTCAAAGGGGATAGAAAATTCTACGTCTATTTCGTCGCTGTCAATGGTGACGTTTTTTAGCGTGAATATCGCACAATGATGATACAAGCCGGAAACATTCGTGTCGATATTTTCGCCGCTGCCGGATTTGTTCGTCACAAACGAAAACGCATCTTCTGTTTTTGGGGTGACTTTTTGACTGGCAGACATGGACTTCACGCTCCTTTTCTCAAATTTTTTGTATAAAAGATTGACAAACTCTCTAAAATAGGTTAGAATAAACTTAGCTAAAAAGCGCCTTGCTTTTATTTTATATGAATTAGGTGATGTTCGATGATTACAGTATCTGCAACAGATATGCAAAACAACTTTGGACAATATCTCCAAGCTGTGCAGTCCGGCGACGAAATTTTGATATTAAAAAACGGGAAAGAAGTTGCACGGCTCATTTCCAATACGTCCGCTGTTTCTTTCTTGACTGATACGCTGACGGGTGTCTTACAAGGTGACTACACCGAAGATGACATACGATAGGAAAGGGCAAAACGCAATGAAAATATGGATTGATACAAATGTGCTGCTCGACGTCTTGTGCAATTGTCCGAACTTTGTGGAAGCTTCCGTAAAAGTGTGGAAACTTTGCGAAGTGAAAAAACTAGAGGGATATATTTCCGCACTTTCTGTCACAAACATCGTGTACATTCTCCGAAAAGAACTCACACCGCAAAAAACGCAGGAAATCATATCAAAAATTATGCTGATATTCCATACGGCAGATCTGCGCACATCAGACTTACAGCGTGCAGCAGAGCAATATATGTCCGACTTCGAAGACGCCGTGCAGATTGTCAGTGCTGAACGCATAAAGGCAGACTTTATTGTCACAAGAAATATTCGTGATTTTAGGGAAAGCAAAATCCCCGTATTCAATCCTGACGAACTGCTTGCATGCATTTAATCGCTATCCTTTTCATCATCCAGTGTCAAAAACACTGTTTCGCCGAAATTATCCCACGTAATTTCTGTCGCTTCTCCGGATGCGTCGTAGGGGACGAGGTCTGGTGCAGGAAAAGTCAGCCCTCGCAAAAATGGCGAAAACATCGGATTTTCCAAAACAAGCGGTTCACCATATACAAGAACGTTCCCGTAGCTGTCGTAGAGATTGCACGTGAAACGCTGGTCTGTGTCGTTCCACTGCCACTCCATCTGGAAATAGACGCCGCCAAGCTGGATGGAAAACTGATAGAGGATTTTATCTTTGTCAATTTCAATTTTACTTCGCATTTTATCACACTTTCGAAAGGGGAAAATTTTCATGACGTCATTAGAACGTGAATACGAACGAGAGCGCAATCAGATTCTAGAAAAATATGGGCGACGATTTGCGATTGTGAAAGGCTCAGCGATTTTCTGCACTGTCTGTACCATCCTGCTCTTCTTTTTTTCATAGCTGTTGAAGGCTTCGCCAGCGGTATCATCGCAATCGTTTTCTTCGGTTTCCTCACCGCTGCCTTTTGCGTCCCAAGTTATAGAGGAGGAAAGACGAACCAAAAGAGAGAACTCGCATCCCTTGACGAACGCTATCGCAAGGCAAAGGAAAAACAAGCGGAAGCGAAACGCATACAAAAGCAGCGTGACAGACAAAAGGCGGCACAAGAAGCACTCATTGCCTTTGCAAAACGCACTGCCGAGCCAAGCACACCAAAGCTGACCAACTGTCCAAACTGCGGCGCACTCATGAAAAACGGCGTTTGCGGCTATTGCGGTACTGCCGTTTAAGGTATCAACAGTTGCGTACCTGCAACCAAATATTCGCCGCCGCTGGAAGAAGTATATCCTGCGTTCTTTGCGGCGGTTTCAATCGTATCGCTATTAGCAGCGTAAAGCGTCGTATATTTCGTGTCATTTCCATAATACATCAAGGCGATACTGTAAAGGGTATCGCCTTTTTTTACGGTGTGATAGACGGTATCATTGTTTTTTACGACTTGCTGTGTGCCGGATTTCACTGTTTTTCCGGAGGTGCTGCCGGTATATGCGCTGACTGCAACCCGAATTTCCCGAATGGTCATCGAAAATTCCATACCGCCGTCGATTTCGATGGTGCGAGAGGTGTCAAAGTCGGTGATAACGGCTTTCGACAAAATTTTCTTGCCGATATATTTTACATAGCTGCCGTCCTTTTGCAGCTTTTCTAAGTTCGTTTTTATCGTCTCTGCATCCGAACCCACGAGATAACCGGACAGCTGAATTTCTAAGGGGTCTCGCTGAACGTGGTCGGTAATCACCATCCCCTCTTCTACCGGATGGTCTGAAATCGAGGTGCTGCGCTTCACGCTCTCTCCGTCGCCGCCTATAAAAACGTAATAGTTATTGATATATGCCATATTACACCGCCTTTAAATCGCATAAACCGACGGATTCGTCCGCAGCACGCCGGCGAAGGCGTCTTCCATCGCATCCTGCATCCACTTTTTCACCTGCTGTTTGTTCACCTGATTTGTACCGCCGTTCAACGTCAGCTGGAAATTCGGTGAAAGCGTGGTATTGGTAGACGTGCTGACATAGCTGCCGGAATTGGACGGCGTATACCCTGCCGTATAGTCAGAAACCGCATCGATAATTGCCGCCGTTTCAGACGCAGGAAATACCGTGCTGCCCGCCTTTCCGACAACCAGCTCTGCTCCCTCTTCTCCGGCGAGAAAGACGTCCGACGCATTGGTTATGCCGCTTGCATTCGCTTCTACTGTACCAGTGCTACTGCTGGAAACGGAATAAGAGATATTCGCATTGTCAAATACCGCCTGTACCTGTGCCACAATGCTCTGCGCCTGTGCAACTGCTGACGAACCGCCAGCTGCCAATGCGCTTGTAAACGAACTCATGGTAGAAGCGGCATAAGCACTTGCCTCGCTGGATAGGTTCAGCCCGTCAATTGCTGTTTGAATATCACCGACCGTCTGATTTACCGTTTCCGTATAGCCAGTCTGCCAGTCGGCAACGTCTGCGGATATTTCATCATACTTTGCAGACAATTCTGCATTCGTTTCAATCAGACTCGTAACCGCTTCTGTATTGCCACTGCCCAACGCCTCTGCCATGCTGTCAGCAAGCCCAGCAGCTTCTTCTGTGCCGCTTTGCACGTACGTCATAAACGCATCATAATCTTCCTGCGACACACCGAGTTCTTCCGCTGAGTATTCTTGTATGGCGGAAATGTTTTCGGAGTAGATTTCCCAATACGCAAGCTGAGAATCCATCGCCGCCTGTGCTGCTTCGACAGTCGAAGCGAGATAAGCTTCTGACTGCGTGGACGCTTCGTCAAACAGCGAAAACTGTCTGGAAAAGCTTTCATATGCTGCATCATAAGCTTCTTCGTAAGCTTCTGCAACCTCCAGAATGGTATCGGCATATTCTGCAATGACGTCGTTTACAGACGCACATTCACTTTCATAGTCGCTTGTAGCATCTGACGCATCTTCTGTCGCCTCTGCAAGCTCGTCGCCGGATTCTGCCGCCTCCTCCAAAGCACTCTTGTAATCCGCAATACCCTCTTCCGTCATGCCTGCAAGCTCACCCTGTTCGTCCAGCTCGCTATTCATGTCAGAAAGCATCGTTTCGGCGGTTGCAATCGTCCCCTCCAGTGCAGTGTATTCCTCGCTGCAATCCCTTAAGTATGACTCTGCGGACTGTTCTGCATAATCGGCTGCGTTTTGAAATCCATTTGCTGCCTCACTTGCCGAACCTACGTCGTCAATATATCTTTGATAAAAATCATCATAGGCTTCGCTTTCCAACGCTGCCGCTGCTTCTTGCGCTTCTGCTAAGGCACTGTATGCTTCAATATAGCTGTTTACAAAATCCGCATCCGTAATATATGCTTCTGCTGCCGCCTGCCGGTTTTCGTTTGCCGTGTTGATAATCTCGTTGACGACGCTGTTCGGGTCGAAATTCGTCAAATCTCCCGTATTATAGTCCACAACGATATTGCAGTTGAATGTGTCATTCAGATAATCCGCATAGGACTGCATCAAATCTAAATCCGTACTGGTTTTTTCCGCCTTTTCGCTGAGTGCTTCCAGCATCGAAACCACACGCAAGCCGGATGTTTCGGTACTGTCGATTTCACTGGAAGTGTCCGCCTGTGCTTCTTTGAGGGCACTGAACGATTCGGCTGCTTCGTCTACTTTTTCGGCGAGTTCGCCAATTTCGCCGCCGCCCTTTTCATACTGCTTGTTGAGCGTGTCCAGCTCGCTTTCCAGCTCTGCCACAACGTCCGAATTTTCACCGTAGGCTTTTTTTGCCTTTTCCAGTGCAGCTTCCGTGTTTTCAATTTCCCCACGGCATTCTTCCATTGTGCCGTCGTAGTCTTCGACTTCTTCTGAACCATCAGACAAAACAGAGCTGAGTGCCGAGACACCTGCGGTAACAAGACCGACGGCGACCGAAACTGCTCCCACGATGGGGAGAGCAGTATTGATGGTCGTACCCAGTGAAACAATCGCCGGTTTCAAGACATTCACCGCAAATGTGACGGCAGTAAACGCCGCTGCCATCACGCCCAGCACAACGCCTATACCGGTGATTGCCGCCGTGATGGTGGGGTGCTCTTCAATAACAGATGTAAATCCGTTGAGCAGCTTAGATAATGCACTGTTGACGCCGGAAAACGCATCCAAAAGCGTATCGCCAATCGCCGTTTTCAGGTTCTCCGCCGAAGTCGTCAGCTTCTGCTGTGCATTCTCTTTCGCTTGCGCTTGCAGCTGCTCCGGCGTGGTGCTTGTCGGCTCTGCCGGTGGCGTTTGCGCTTCCTGCTCGATTGCTTGTTCTGCGGCAGGTTCGACCGCTTCTGCCACTGCTGCTGCTGTTTCCTCGCTCATGGCTGTCACCTCCTTTCAATCCAATGTCGGTATACTCCAAGAGTACTTCCTTCGGGGCGCACCTTCGGCTTCGGGTAGCATCCTGCCTCAGCCTTCAGGCGACCTCCTTTCGGTGGCGTTGGGGTATGAAAAAAGCACCCTGTGATAGAGTGCTTTGGGGTTATTCGATTAAATTTATTCAGTTGCATAATTCTTTCGAGGCTTAAACCCATATTTTCTTAAAATTCTCGCTTCAATTTCGGCAATCTGAGATTCAAATTTCTTTATCTGTGCTTCATATTCTTCTTTGTGTTCTAGAACATACTGTTCATCCGTGTCGTCACATAAAAGATATAACTCTTCATTTTTTTCGCTTTTCACATTTATCACTCCGTTTTTTGGTAGCGAAAAGCAGCTGATTCATATAATGTATCTGTTGCTTTCCGTTTTGCAGTTTCTGTATCAAGCCCAATGCCTTTATATTCATTATAAGCATTTTTGTAAGTTTTGTCAAGCCCTTTTTCCCGATTCACATCAGAAATACAATAAACTGCACCGTCATGACCGACAACAACGCTTGCTTTTGCTTTAGTTTCTTTCCAAAGCGTAAGAATATCTGTTTCAGATGGCCTTGTGCTGGCTGGGTGATTATGTAAAATGATAAAACCGCCTTCACGAGAATTTGCAAGCCGATACTGCTCTTCTGTGATGCCGGTTTTAAGTGCGCTATTTGTAGCATATGAAAAATTATCCAAAATCAGTTCGCCTGTTTTGGAATCAATCAAGATAAGTCTTTCGGAATCTGTACCGTCTCTGTCTTCCAGCAATCGCTTTGCCTGTTGATACAAAGATTCGTTCGCCGCTTTGTGTTCTGTTAAGCCTTCGAATTTATCGTGATACGCCTTTGAATTCACAACCTCCCGATTGACAGAATAAGCGTTTTGCGTATCCTTTTTTGTTATCTTGTATGTTTCCTCGGAAGAAAGCTCAGATTCCGGCAAAACCCCACCCTGTGCCAAAAACTCGTCTTTTTTCATCAAGGTATATTTGACCGTACACCGACACCACGGATGCATCGGGGGAAAGTTGACGCCGCATTTTCACCGAAAAAGCTTTGCCCTTAAAAAATCTCGTTCCTTCTGCTTCGAATTCACCAGACGAAAATAAGAGCCTTTATAATCCTGCATCCGTTCTTTTTGTAATGCAAACGCCACCGACTGTACTACCGAGCCTTGCACACCTTGAAACGCTCCTGCACCAAAATCTGCCATCGTGATAATCTCAAAATCCTCAAAAATCTGTTTGCGGAGATTTTCAAAACTGGACAAAAACATCCAGCTCTCCGAAGTAATCATTCCAAGCCTACCACCCTGCTTTAATAAACGAAACGACTGCCCCATGGCAGCCGTACAAAGGTCAGATTTTCCGTTTAGAAAATGCTCTTTTAAATAATTCCTAGTCGGAGTCGGTAAATTACTGCAACTCGAATAAGGTGGATTTGTCAAAATCACGTCATACCGTTCTTTAGAAATTTCCGAATCACAATTCATGTACCCAAGTTCATTTTCATATACAAAGCCAACTGGATAATAATCAAAACCACATTTCAGATTATATACATAGCAAATAAAATTTGTAATTTCTAATGCACTGCCGTCCAAATCGGCGTATGTAATCATTTGTTTTTCCCAAATTTCACGAATATCTTTTACAATAAATTGCCGTAAAAAGTCTAAAATTTGTATGACAAACATTCCACACCCTGCACACGGTTCTAATATTTTCAAGTTTTCGCTCGCTTGAAATTCGAGTCCGCACGGCACAAAATAATCGCAAAAATCACGCATTTGCTCATTATCTTCCATTAAGTCACTCGAATAATACGTCAGCGTATTTTCTACCAAATATTTCACAATCCATTCCGGTGTGAAAATCTGTGTGGTTTTTTCGAGTTCTCCCTGTGTACCACTTGCACTGCGTGTCTGTCGCATTTTGTCTACGAATTTTTTATCCAATTCATAGTAATTTTGATGCATCCAGCCTAGAATTTCATATTTATAAAAATCCAATTCAGAAATTGAAAGCATCTTGTCAATGAGCTGCATCTCAATATCTGTTTTTTGTTTTTTTCTACCGAAATCATTCACCAACTTTTTTGCATATGGATAACGCATACCGTCTGATATGTACGAATTTTCCAGCGTTTCACTTTTGAATCGCTGCCAGCCGATTTCCGGCAATAACTCTTTCAATTCCAAAAAGCGAATCTTTGCACAATCCATGTATGTTTGATAATTTATGCCACTCAAATTTGCCCAGTTCCTAAGCTGCTTTAACTTCAAAAAATTCATAAATCACCATTTTTTCGTAATTTGGGTATGAAAAAAGCACCCTGTTTAGAGTGCTTTGGGGTTATTCAATTGTAATCGCTTTTTAAGAAACTTTTTTCTTGTAATTCTTTTTCTAATTTTTCGATTGCCGTTCTTAATTCCTCCGGTGTCATCTTTTTGATTTCATCAGGGATAATTACTCTATCGTCCAAGAATAATTCCGCCATGTTATTTCACCTCCCAAAATTCAATGTCATAATTTTGTTTTAACTTATCAAGTGCTTTTACTTGAGAGTCAAACACGCTATAACCATCATCAATAAACGAACGAATGTACATATCGTATAAAGTTTCGTTTACTTCCTGCTTTGCAGTATATACAAATATTTTTCCGTCATGGCAAGCAATAATACCCTTCTTATAATGATTTCTATAACAAGAATTAAAATCCGAAACACTTGGTGGCATACTGCTTGGATGCGTATGTAATGTAACGATTTCATTGTTATCTTTTATAACATTGTTAATGCGATTTGTATAAACAATAGCACGCTTTACCGAACTATCTGTTACTTCAAGAATAACATTGCCACTTGTCACATCAAACCAAAACATATCTTCATATTCTGTTCCACTTCTGTGCTGCAGTGCTTCTTTTGCTTTTTGATATATATTACGATTAAGGACTTCATTTTCAGAAATTTTGTCAAATTTACGACGATATTCGCCACTTTCGATATATATTTTGTTTACGAGCGTATCTTTGTTTCTCCCATATCGCTGGTCTTCTCGTGCCACAGTATCACTTTCTAATTCTATTATACCACCCTCGCTCTCAGAAGTCAACCCACTCTTCAAAAAATACTTTGCTTTTTCCGAACTACTCCCAGAGTACACCGGCACAAACGTGCACCGACACCAAGGATGCATCGTGGGAAAGTTGACGCCAGGGGAACGCTCATCAATCTTGAATTTCTGCCCATCCAGAGAAGCGCAAATATCGCACGCTCTGCCGTCTGCAATCATGTATTCATATTCTTGAAAATCGGAGTCGTTGACATACGTTTGCATTGCCGCTTCATTTGCCAAATAGGTATCTTCTGTAAAAATCAGCCGTTCAATATCACGCTTTGACACCCTTTCAAGGCGGTCTTGCACATTCCTTGTAATCGTTTTGTAATCATCACCACGGATAATGCCGTTTAAAAAATCGCTTTGTAATGTTTTTGCGAGTGCTTGCCGATTTGACCAGATACGGCTTGAAAAATCCGTTTCTTCAAACCACGCTTGACCGACTGCGAGTCTCGCAATATTTTTATCAATTACAAGAAAGTTTGCCGAGCTTTCCGCAAACAATGACGCCATTTTTTCAAAATGTTCCTGCAATTCACTGTTTTCAATTGCCCCGATTTCTAATTGCTGCAAAAGAATCGACGTTTTCAAGCCCTCTGCACGGTTTAATTTATAGATGCTTTCTCGCACCGGCAAAAGGTCAGCGTATTCCGGATATTTATCCGCAAAAGCATCGTAATCTTCAAATAAAAGCTGCCGTTCAGAATCGGATAAATTCTCTAAAAGTTTCCAATATTCAATGACGTTATCCACGCCATACTTGCCATAATAGCTTGCGATTTCCTGTGATAATTTCTCGCTTTCCGTGGCATAATATTTTTTGAATGACTCGTTTAATTCTTCTTCCGATTTCTGCATTGACTGGTTTTTCGCCTGTTGCTCTTGCCAATAATTATCCGCCATAAATTATCACTTCCCATCGCTTACCGCTCTGTCACATATTCTTTCAACTCTGCCGTGCCGTCTTCCTCTGCAATCTGCTCGATTTCCTGTCCAACATCCGGCACAGCGGACAGCACCGAAAGCTGTGCCTTGCGGCTTGTAATTCCTGCCATCTGTGCCGCCGTCTGTGCTTCTTCCAGAAGATTTTGCGGTGCATTCAGTGTAAACCGATAGCGGAATTTTTTCCAATCGTCTTCATTTAACGGCGTGGAAATACTGGAACAAATCAGCTTCCACCGCTGATTCATGCCGGAGCTGAATTTCCGCATTTTCACCGTCGCCAAATTTTTCATTGGCTGCAATTTATACACAAGAGCCGTTCCAGAGCTGCCGCCGAAATCCTCATCCGAAATATTCGCCACCATGGACGTTGTAAAAATCTGCGTTTTCAGCCGGCTCAATAAATTTTCCTGTGTGGTATCGCCGGACGGGCGGGATAAAAACGACACATCCACGGCGTTTAATACATCTGCATCCATTTGCGCCGGAACTTGTACCACTCTATCATTTCGGATAGTGTAAAGTTCTTTTTCGTCCAAATCCAAGCCTTTTATTAACATATATGCATCTGCAAAAGCATCCACATCGTTTGCCTTTTCCGATAATGCTTTTTCATATGCCACAATTGCCGATTCTGCATTTTCAAATGCCGATTGCCATTCCTCATTTTCGATATATTCAATCAGCGGCACACCGTCAAAGAAATGCGATTTGATTTCTTCTGTGAGAATGTGCATTCCACCTTTGTCCGTAAATGGGATCATCGACATACGAGAATACAGCATTCCATGAAGCGTACCTTCTCTATCCCGATAATATTGCACGCCGTACAGCGGCTTGCGTTCTACCATATCATCGTAAATCACAAACGCTTCCATC